>Ga0207684_10000535_pt1 | contig 47063 bp, 51 predicted proteins | sample KBSK5501metaG_FD_184342 | JGI IMG/M metagenome (GOLD analysis project Ga0207684, IMG submission 184342) | Corn, switchgrass and miscanthus rhizosphere microbial communities from Kellogg Biological Station, Michigan, USA - KBS K5-50-1 metaG... | ecosystem: Host-associated > Plants > Roots >... | reverse complement strand
CCATTGCCCGCACCATCCAGCGATGGCTGCCTCGATGCCCGCTGTGTCATCGTCGCCGGAAATCGCGCTCTCGCCGTCAACATCATGTTTCAAGACCACGCCACCGGAAGTAACGCAGTAGTGTTAAGATACGTTTACGTGGAATCTACTGGTGTCGGAATATCTATCGATTCCTCCCAGCCCAGCATTGTCGGCACTGAAGTACTGAGCGTTGGGGAGGTGACCCGGGGGATCACCCTTTCAAACTCGACGGCGATTATGAGGGATTCATTCGTTCGAGCTTTCCCTTCCAATTCGGCGGTGGGACTCGCAGCGTTAAACACGACTCTCGAGCTAACGAATGTCACAATCGAGGCCGGAGATCCGCGAATCCTCACTATTGCTACGGCCCTCTTCATCGGTGGGACCTCTCCTGGGACGGTCACCCTGAACCATGGGATAATTCGAGGTAACAGCAGGAATGGATTCAGCATCGAGAACGCCGGGACCGTCAAGATTGGAGCGAGTCAAGTTTCAGGGCCAATTGCCGGATCGGGAACATTCACTTGCGCCAGCTCGTATACGCAGGATTTCGTTCCACTAGGGGCGAATTGTCTTTAATCAGAGACCCAGTCGCTACAGTTGCACAGATTGTTGACTCGATACACGGCACGCGTTGGATCGCGAAGTATTACTGCGCAGGCACACCGGAGAGCTTCTGCCCCCGCGGCGAGGCGCCCTTCACGTGGCGATCGAACCAGGAGAGCATCTCGTAGAGCGTGTGCTCGACCGACTCGCGCGCCTGGTAGCCGTGTGACTCGAACGGCAGCATCACCAATCGAACGGTGCCTCCGGTCCCCCGGATCGCCTCGTACAGTCGCTCCGATTGCAGCGGCACCGTGCCGGGGTTGAAGTCCGCTTCCCCGTGGATCAGCAGAATCGGCTGCTTGATCTTGTCGGCATAAAACAACGGCGAAACCTTGATGTATGTGTCGCGTGCCTCCCAGAGGGTTCGACGCTCGTTCTGGAATCCGAATGCGGTCAGCGCTTTGTTGTATGCGCCACTGCGAGCGATTCCCGCGCGGAACAAATCGGAATGGGCCAGCAGGTTGGCAGTCATCAAAGCGCCGTGGCTGTGACCCATCACGCCAATCCGCTCGGGATCGGTGACGCCCATTTCGACCGCTTTGTCGACCGCGGCCTTGGCATCCGCGACGAGCTGTTCGAGGTATGTGTCATAAGCGGTGAGCGACGGGCCGACGATCGGCATGGCCACCATGTCCAGGACAGCATAGCCGGAGAGCAGGAAATACAGATGGCTCGCGCCGTAGAACACGTTGAAGGTCTGCGTCGATCCCTGCACGTGACCGGCCACTTCCCTTTCGGTGTAATCGAGAGGGTAGGCATAAAACATGGTGGGCAGACGCGTTCCCGGCTTGTAGTCGGGCGGCAAATACAAAGTGAATGAGAGGTCCACGCCATCGGGCCGCTTGTATTTGACCAGCTGCTTCTTGATCCGCCGAAGCTGTGGCGCCGGGTCGGGGAATTTGGTGATTGGCCGGAGATTCGAAACGAGGATTGCTTCGCCGGCCTCGATCTTTTGAGGAGCTTTCTTGGTCACCGACCGGAGAAAATAGTTGGGGGGCTGAACGGGAGATTCCCGGCGGGTGACGAACTCCCCCCGAGCGGGATCGACCCAGGCCACGAAACGCTCCAAGCTCGATTTGTCGCTCCTGAATAGGCGCTCCGCCTTGCGCGTGCGGACATTGAAGCGATCGAGGAATGGTCGGTCTCCATCAGAGGAACCGCCGGTGCCCGACAAATAAATCCAGTCTTCATCCGCTCGCACCACGTAGTTTCCGTTGGGCAAGAGCTTAAGAACGGGAGCACCTGGATCTTTGTATCTATCATCGGAGCTCAATTCCCAGAGCAGCTGAAGCGTTGGTTCCGGCGCCTTCATGTCTACCAACAAGGTGCGCCTCCAATGCCGATCGACGTCGAAATCGTGGACCAGCATCAGGTCGCCCTTTTCGATCGCCTGGGCGCCGCTGAAGCGCTGCTCGGTCTTGAAGAGATCCGTCGGTTTGGAGCTGAACGGCGCTTTCAAGGTACGGATCTGGTCGCGGTGCGGGACCTTCTTTCTCGGATCTCCGCCGTCCAGCGCCTCCGCCCAAAGCAGGGTGGCCGGCTCGGTAGGGCGCCAATTGTAATTCCGGGCGCCGGTCGGCGCGCCTCGGATCGGCACCTGATCCGCCAGCGGAAGGCTGGCCAGCTTGTGCACGAGATCTCCGGTCCGGCTCCAGATCTCCACTTCCTTGGGAAAGCGCTCGAACGGGTGGAGATACGAATAGGGGCGATGGATGCGCTCGACCAGAATGTATTGCCCATCCGGTGAGCGCGAGTACATACCGTAGACGGCGGGTTTGCCGACAGGCGAGATGGCTCCGGTGGTGGCGTCCACCAGCGCAAGCTGCGACAAAGCGTAATAATCAAACAAATCCTCATCGTGTGGATTCTTGAGAACGTCGCGCACTTCGTACGTGCTGCTGGGTCCGCGCCCGCCCGAGCTTTCTTGCACGTTCGGCCCTTCGGGTGCTTCGGCCCCGGCCGGCGCCGGACCGCGATCCGCGGGCACCGACCTCACCAGGAGCGACTTTTGATCAGGCATCCACTGGATGGGGGGAACCAATGGGCCGAAGACCCCGTTCAACCGAATCCCGTCCAATCGCCGGACCTGCCCGTTGGCGGCATTTCCGATCCAGAGCTCGATTCCTTTCGCACCAATGTTTGTGAAGGCGAAGGATTTCCCGTCGGCACTCCAGGTGGGGTAACTGGGCCGCGCGCCGGCCGGCAGCTCGATTTTCGTTTCCGAACCGTCGCCGACTCTTCGCAGCGACAGGCCGCTCCAGTATGAAGCGTGGTGCTCGCCGTTCGTGGTCGGATCGATGCGAAGCCCTGCCAATCGCAGCATCGGCTTGGCCAAGTCCGCGATGGGGGGATACAGAACCGGCGTGGCAAGCAGAAGGGTGTCGCCCGTCGGATTCGGAAAGGCGACCGGGAACAGCGGTGCGTTGAACACGTCGAGCACCGCCTTGGGCGGCTTTTGATACTTGACGTCGGCAGCTTCCGATCGGATTGCCAAAAACAACGCAACGAGCGCGACTGCGGTCACGAAAATTGTCCGGCGGGTTTTCATGGTCACCCTCTTCGCCCATCCCCCTGGGCTTGCGCCGGCTTCTTAGGGCGGAGCTGCGACGAACGCAAGTGATCCCGCGTTGAAGAAGTCACGATTTGAGCGGCTGCGGCAGATAGCTCGGCCTTCATCTCTGAAAGAGCAGCCTCAGCGACTCTTCCCGGGCTCATATGTAGCAACTGCAGCGTACTGCGAGCCATCGTCAATCGCGGCGTAGATGGCAGGGGGACGCAGTCCATACCAGGGATCGTCCAGCGGCATCAGAAAGAGGCTCCGGTAAACGCGAGCGTCGAAAAGGGCCAGGTCGGTTAATCCGGCCAATTCTGGGTCGCTGAACCAATGATGGATCTGTCGATGCAACAAATATTCGTTCCGGACCGTTTCTTGCGTCACCGACCGCCTGAGCGTCTCGAGCTGACGAAATAGCGGAGTTTCGAGAACCATCTTACTCGTGGCTAGTCGACTGGCGATTCGCGCATCGACCGTTCTTCCGACGGGCATTTGAGTCTCCGGAGCAGAGATCTCATCGCTCGGATGACGAGCTGCAATGGCTGCCCAGAGCTTGGAGGAGGCAATCTCAAGCCCATCCGCTCGAAGGCCAAGTGCCCAAGGCGTGCTCGGCGCAATGCGGCTGGACACTGAAGAGACTTTCAGAGCGCGAAGATCTTCCTCCCATGCGTCGAGGGTTTCCTCGATGCTCTTCTGGTGCCACTTGATCAGAGCAGTGCTGCGCTCTGGAGCCGGCAGCGATTCGAGCTCTTTCGAGAGAGCCTCGGCTTTGGATACGGTTGCCAAAAACGTCGTGGGCCCCAGCAGGCCAGGAATGGCATCGAGCGGCCGACCATCGCTGTCCAGCACGTAGTGAAGGCTGTTGCCGGTAATGGTCTGCTTGAGCACCCGTCCATCGCCAAAGTCGATGGTCACCTTTGGCACCGGCAACACGGTCTTCCAGTGCAGGATGTAATGTTCACGGAGAAACGCGGAAATTCGTCGATCGGAGTACAGAGTTTTTCGGAAGAACCGGCTGTTCGCGCAAGAGAGCTCCTCGTCGAGGCGGCCCAGTAGATGGAGCGAAAGAATGGGCTTGTGCTCAGCGCGAGCCTTCGCTTTCGCCGCTTCCAGGTCCGTGTACCAGTAGAGCTTGGATGAGTAACAGTTCTTCTGTGCGCAAATCTGGTCGAGCCTTTCCATCACTCGCTTGTCTCCGGCAGCCAGCTCGCCGGAGTGGCTCAGAAGAAAAGCGTCGAGACCGGCATAGCCTTCGTCCCTCAGCGACTGGACTGTCTTGTGCTCCAGCGCCGCTGGATCCCTCGTTCCATTCAGTTCGTTTGCAACAAATGCCAAAGCTGCCAGCACCAACGGGGTGAAAATCAAAATGGATCGAAACATGACCTTTTCCTTTGTCACTCCGCAATGGAGTCGACGAACACAGCGTACGGTGTAAGCAACGCCCGTTGGGTAACGGGTCGGTAACAAGGGCTGAGAGCCGTCGCTGGAGTACTGCATCAAGCTACAATGACAGTCGCTCTCGTTTGATCTTGAATGGAAGCCGATGGCTGCGCGAAAGGTCCTTGTGGTCGAAGATGACACTGCAATCCGCAGGGGCGTTGTCGATGCTCTGCGGTTTGCCGGGTTCGAACCGTTGCAGGCAACGACCTTTGACGAGGCGATGAATTGCGCCGTACGCTCCACCTTCGACCTGCTCCTGCTCGACCTGGTGTTGCCCGGCGGCGACGGCCTGAACGTGCTGGCGGAGGCGAGAATGGTGAGGCCGACACTGCCGGTGATCATCCTCACGGCTCGCGGTCAGGAGAATGAGCGGATCAGCGGCCTCAACCTCGGCGCGGACGACTACGTGGTCAAGCCATTCAGCATCAACGAGCTTCTTGCGCGCGTAGAGGCGGTGCTGCGCCGCTCTGCAGAGCGGCCGCTGGGAGTAGACAGTCTGTCATTCCCAGGAGGCACCGCAGATTTTCGGCGGTTGGAGCTGCGATTCGATGATGGCAACCGAGAGGAGTTGTCTGAGAGGGAGGCAGCGCTGCTGTGCTACCTCGCCCAAAACTCCGGGCGGGCGATTTCGCGCGACGAATTGCTCGCACGCATCTGGCGCCTGCCCTCCAATGCGTTTCGAACGCGGACCATTGACATGCACGTCGCCCGCCTGCGCGAAAAACTGCGCGATTCTCCCGAGCAGCCCCGCGTGATCATCACGGTTCGCGGGAAGGGCTACATGCTGGCCCAGAAACCAAAATGATCTCGCGATCAACTCACACCTGGGCCATTCTCGGCGCTTGTCTGGCTCTGGCGATGGCTGCCGTCGGCTGGCTCAGCGTGACGGCGCTCCGGCTTCACCGCTCGGAGAATCGAGCGCGCGCAGACGCGGCAAAACAGGAGAATGCCCGGCTGGCGCTCTGGAGAATGGATGTGGCGCTGACAGGGTTGATAGAACGTGAGGCCGCGCGCTCTCCGGCGGACTTCCTGGCCGAGTCACACCTCAGCCTCGAGGACGCAACCGGTGACCGGGTTCGCTTTTACTTTCAGCTCGAGCCGAACGGTTCGGTTGCAACAATACCTGCAGTCGGTGCTCGACAGGATCAGCCATTACTTTCTACCTGGCTCCGGTGGAAAGAATTGGAAGGGCTCACCAGAGAAGCGACGCCGCGCGATAACAACGATCTTCCGGCCTACGCAGACGTACAGCAGCAACGAAACGCAGCGGAATTCAGCGTACGCAACCGGTACGTTCAACAGTTTCCGAATTATCAAGCGTCGCAGCTAACGGGCTCCGGACTTGCGGGCCGAGCTGATTTGTCGCCTCCTCCGGCATCGCGCGTCGGCCCTATGAGCGCGATTTGGTTGGGGCCGCAAGCAACCAATTTGGCGTTGATCCGTCATGCCCGCGTCGACAACTCAGAGTACGTGCAGGGCTGTGTTCTCAATTGGCCCACGGTTCGCGCATGGCTATTAGCGGAGATCAAGGACCTCTTACCGGCGGCAGAGCTTGAGCCAAGAACCTCGCCCGGGAAAATTGACGAGTACATGGTTGCCTCGTTGCCCCTGCGCCTCGTTCCAGGAGTCTCCGCTCATCCGCCGGAGACCGCGGCCTCATTGCTGCCCGAGCTGGCAGCGGCGTGGGGCGGAATTCTCCTCGCCGCGTCGGCGCTGGTGGTTTTGTTGATCGGAACCTCGGCGCTCAGTGAGCGGCGGGCTTCCTTCGTATCAGCGGTGACACATGAGCTACGAACACCGCTCACGACGTTTCGCATGTACACCGAGATGCTCGCGCAAGGCATGATCTCGGACGACCAGCGAAAGGACTACCTCGACACTCTAAACCGCGAGGCCAACCGCCTCGGCCATCTGGTGGAAAATGTCCTTGCATACTCGCGCGTCCAAAGCGGTCGAGATCTGCGTCGGCAGGAGCGCATCGATCTGCGCAATCTGGTTGAGCGTGAGGAACGAAGGTGGAACGAGCGCGCTACGCAAGCTGGAATGAAGACATCGATCGAGATCGAGCCCGGGGTCGCACTGCATGCGCTGGGTGATGCGACCGCCGTCGAGCAGGTGTTGTTCAACCTGGTGGACAATGCCTGCAAGTATGCTCATGGCTCGGAAGACAATCGGATCCACGTTTCCGTCCAACATTCGGGCAAACACATCGAGCTGCGGGTAAAGGACCACGGCCCCGGCATTCACGCCAAATCCAGCAGCCGCCTGTTCGAGCCCTTTCACCGCTCGTCCGAAGAAGCGGCGTCGTCTGCCTCCGGCGTCGGCCTGGGGCTCGCCCTGAGCAGGCGATTGGCGCGCCAAATGGGCGGTGACTTGAAATTGGAGACGACGAAAGATGGAGCAACGTTCGTCCTCAAGCTTCTTGTGAACGGCGCGCACTCCGGATCGTCCTAGCTGTCACGGTGGTCCTCGCCGTCTCAATCCTCTTGTATCTCCAACTAAGGTGTAGTGATCCGGGTGCTGAGCAGATCGCGCTGCTCGGACGCCGGGGCGCGACTTACTCTCCGCCAGTCGTCGTATGCAGAATGGTTCCGTTTGCACCCACAGCCCAGGCGGTGTTGGCGTCAACGGAGGAAATCGCGGTGAGAGCGTCAGTCGTCCCGCTGTCTTGTAGCGTCCAGGTGGTGCCTTGATCAGTGGTGCGGTAAATAATTACAGAGCGAAGGACCCCAGCACCCACCGCCCAGCCTGTCGCAGCATCTCCGAAGGAGACTCCGCCAAAGGTACCTCCAAACTTAATTTGTGTCTCGGCCCACGTCGCGCCGCCATCTGTCGAGCTTGCGATCAGCGCACCACCCCGAGGTGGGGCAATGTTCATATAAAAACCAACAGCGACTGCAGTATTGGATGCGCGGGCGATTGCATTGAAGCGAGAACTACGAGCACTCCCGAACCCGAAGACGCTCCAAGTGGCGCCGCCGTCGCTGGTGCGTCCGATGATTGAAACTTCCCGCGGAGCAAGGCGGATGACGCCAGTGCCTACCGCGATCCCGTCGTTCTCGTTTACAAACGCGACGCCTGCAAACCCAGCGCGTGCGAAACCGCCCGGAACCCCCGGATTTTGACGAGCCCAGGTTGCGCCACCATCAGTGGTGTAGAGAACGGGTCCAAAGCAATCAGTACAGTCTCCTGCCGGCCCCACTGCCCAACCGGTGCAGGCGCTCACGAAGGAGACACCGGAGAGAGAGTCTGTTGTCCCGCTATCTTGAGCCGTCCAGGTGGCCCCACCGTCAATGGTGTGAAGAATTGTTCCTCCCGCGCCTACCGCCCAGCCCGTGTTGCAGTCCACGAAGGTGACTCGGTGCAGATCACGACTTGTCCCGGAGTCCTGAGCCGTCCAAGTGTCGCCCCCGTCACTCGAGTGGAGAATGGTTCCGTTCGCGCCAACGACCCAACCCCTGTTGGAATCCAGGAAGAAGACTCCGTCGAGCAGATTGGTTGTCCCACTGTCCTGTCGCGTCCAGCCGGCATTCGCGTTGCCTGATTGGGCGAACGACGCGCCCGTTCTGACGCCGGTGATGCTAAGAAACAGAACGAATAGTTTAAAGCCTCTAACGACTCTCTGTGTGCGCATGGTTCCTCCCAAGCGAACGCTAGGCAGCCGACCCCCTCGCATCAATTCGATGAGGGCAGCGACTCAGCTGAGCTATCGGGCTCAATGCTCTTGCTCGAAGTGCGTGTCAAACATATTCAGACGAACGGAACGTGAAGAGGATAAGCTCTGCGTGGCGCAGGTGAACGTTGGCGCGCCAAGGAACTCGAGCCAGAACGCGAATATCTCGCACTGCCGCCACCTCCTGGCGTCGGGCGCCGGTTGACCCCGACGCTTCTCGAAACACGCGACGAGGTGGCGTCATCAATGCAGCAGCTGGCGAACCGGATCAGGCGCGGCGGGCGATCGTCGTCGACCGCGGATCATGAGGACGCACTCGCCCTGTTGGTTGAACAGCTCGCCCAGGCAATCACTAGCCCGCGGTCGCGATGCTTCGACGACGGCCGCTTGCTTAGCACCGCGGGCCTCGCAAGGTGTCACCGGGCCGCGTTTCACGACTAGGGCAACAGCTGGGGCCACCAGGTAATCGTGCATGCATCATCACCGGTAGACGAGATGGCCGTTCCATCCATTCCGACGGTGACGTTCGGGAGCGGGAAGGTCACTGCGCCGCACCGAACACCCGACGCGGAGTAGAGCGGAATCGTGCTCCGGTCCGGCACCGGATACTTGGGAATCAGCGCGTACGCGCGCCCACCCCGCACGATTTCTATATCGTAATTGGAATACGGCGCGAGCCAGTCTGCTGTTGGAAATGAAATCCCGACGCCGCTTGGCGCCATGGCCACCCAGTCCCCACTCTGTGCTTGCGCAACGATTCCACCTCCGATCAGCGGGCGAAGCAAAGGAGGCTGGCCAAAGTGATCGCCTGGTTCGACGAACAGCACGAAGAAGTCACTGACCGGAATGCCATCAGGATCGTACCAGCGCGCCACGAAGTCGTCGGGCTCAAACCCGAGCGACCTTGCATCAGGGAACAGAAGCAAGTTGAGCCCATTCAGGTCCACGGCTCCGACCGGATGAATCAGCTGATCCGGTATCCCCACCGTTCCGATCAATTGCCCCGCTTCATCGAATTTGAACAAACCCAGGAACCCGCCCACGGATCCGCACTCTCGCAGAAGTTGCGAGCCTCCTCCGAGGATTCGTTCGAATTGCACAGTGCAAAACTCGCCTGCGACGTTGATCCTGGTTTGTTGCGTACCATCCGGATCAAAGCGGGAGTGATAAATGTGGTAGCCGATGATTGGATCAATGAGCTCGAATTCCAGCCCGTGGAATCCGCTGGGTTGTGGCATCAGCGTCAACATTGCTCGGAAGGATCCGACAAGATCTGCGTCCCTCCCGAACACGTACCAGGAGTACATCAACAGCCCGCCGCCCGATGACTCTGTCGCAACGTGCCCCTCGCCGTCGACGGTGACGTAGCCACACACGGCCCCTTCTGGGTGCGGCGTCACCACCGTCCGGCTCTCCGGTAGGCCACCCGGCACGATGCCCTCGCAGTCACCTGTGCCCAGGTCCTCTCGGGCGCCAGCAACCAGCGGACTGGGTAAGAGCGTTCCTCCAATACAACAGAACAAAAACGTCCTCAACAATGCGCGCATTGCCCCTCCTTACGGACATCATCCGTCGGTCAAATAGACACACACTGTTTGCCCGCCGTCGTTTGCTGTCAACATGCCCAGCAGGTGATCGTCCGAAAAAAGGCGTGCCGTGCCGCGCGGGAAACGTCGGCGGCTGGGGAACCGATCAGGCGCGGCGGGCGATCATCGCCGACCAGCGGATCATCAGAACGCGCTCGCCGCGCTGGTTGAACAGCTCGCCCACGCAATTGAGCAGGCCGCGGTCGCGGTGCTTCGACGAGGGCCGCTTGCCCAACACCGTAAGTCGACCTCGCAGCGTGTCGCCGGGCCGCACCGGCTTGAGCCAGCGCAGCTCATCGAGCCCGCCGGCCCCCAGGCTTGCCACGTCGTACAGGAGCCCGCGCACGAGCATCCCCATAAAGAGGGACCCCGTGTGCCAGCCGCTGGCGATCAGCCCGCCATAAATCGAGCTCCTGGCGGCTTCGGGATCAACGTGGAACGGCTGCGCGTCGAAGCGGCGGCCGAATTCGAGGATCTCTTGCTCGCGGATGGTCTCTTCGCCCAGCTCGAAGACCTGCCCTTCGCTGAAGTCTTCCAGGTATCGCATGCGGCTGGATGATTACGGCGCGGAGCCTCTCGCGCCACTTCTTCTTGTTGGCGTGCCCACCAGAATGACACCCCGCGCTGGACACACGAGAATGAAAGAGCTGGCGCAGAGAATCGGGTATAAGTGACCCGCCTCGCATCGCACCGAAGAAAGGAGCTGCCAATGCATAACCGAGCCTTGCGCGCGCTAGAGAGCGTCACGTTGATTCTACTTCTCTCGAGTCGCGCTTCAGCCCAAGACGTTGATGTCCCGGGTAATCTGACGATGGTGGATTCCACTGCGACGGCGGGGAATGTCCTGAAGGCCGGGGTTCCCTTCCTGCACAATTTCGGCCTGAACAATACCTTCCTCGGCAGCAGCGCGGGCAATCTCACGATGAGCGGCTTCTACAACACCGCCAGCGGAGTGATGGCGCTCACGAGCAATACCGCCGGCAACTACAACACTGCCGTCGGAGTCCTGGCGCTCTACAGCAACACGGAAGGCAGCGTCAACACCGCCATTGGGTACAATGCCCTCTATAGCAACACCATCGGCACCGACAACACCGCCACCGGATTCAATGCCCTCTCCAGCAACACTACTGGCGTGCTCAATACCGCCAGCGGCGTCGGTGCGCTCCGGGACAGCACGACCGGCGACAGCAACACCGCCTTTGGGTATCGAGGGCTGTTTAGCAACATCACCGGCACCAGCAACACCGCGTTGGGCTATTCGGCCGATGTATCGGCAGGCGACTTGACGAATGCCACCGCCATCGGCGCCGAATCCGTGGTCGACGCGAGCAACAAAATCCGGTTGGGCAATGCGGACGTCACTGTGATCGAGGGCCAGGTAGGCTTCACCGCCAGCTCTGACCGTAACCAAAAGGAAAACTTCAAGCCCGTGAACGGAGAAGATGTGCTCAGCAAGATCGGCAGGCTGAGCCTCACCAGCTGGAACTTTATTGGACACGACCCCAACCGGTTCCGACACTATGGCCCCGTGGCCCAGGACTTCTTCTCTGCCTTTGGCCACGATGGCGTGGGGACGATTGGAACGCCCACCACCATTACTTCAACGGATATGGATGGAATTCTGATGGCGGCGGCGCAGGCATTGGAGAAGCGAACGGTGAATCAGGAAAGGCGCGCCGTGAAACAGAATCGAGAGATAAACGCCCTGAGAAAAGAGACAGACGCTTTGAGAGTCGAAAATGCCGATCTCAAGAAGCGACTCGCGGCTCTGGAGCGCAGGTTCGGCGGTGATGTCTTGAGCAAGGCTGAATAGTCTCGCGCGATTACTGCGCGGGCGCGCACCGGGCGTTCAGCGGGCGCGCACCAGCTGCACGAAGCTCACCGGTAAGGCTCGAGCTGTCCAACGAGGGGGCGGATTTGAAGGATCCAATCCCGGGATTCCGGGAACGATGACGGTTTTCCCGCGGTTCTGCGCAAAGGTAAACGTACCACTCGCAAACGGCGTGGAAACAAGGCTGGGAGGAACAATGGCACATAGGATCGGTACAGATCGCGCTGGTTCGGCAGCGTGGCGTTGCGCTTTGGGCGCGCTCGTACTCGGGGCGATGGCAGCGTGCGGCGGGAGCGGAACAGGGGGAGGCGGCGGACCACCCCCTGGCTCGGGGGCGATGACGGCGACCATCGACGGTCAAGCATTTGCCAGCGATGCACAGCGCGCCACGGCGACAGTTTCGGCGTCGGCTCCGGGCGCCTACGTCCTGATCGGGTCGAAGGTGGCATCGGCGTCAGACTACGTGACCGTCTCGGTGACCCTGTACAACCTCGCCGCCACGGGGACCTACCCACTGGGGGTCACGGGGGTGGTTTTCGGCGGGGTCGGCAGCGTGACACAGCAGAGCGGGGCGACCTTCGGCACGTGGCTAACCCCACTCTCGGGAGCCAGCGGCACGGTGACCGTGTCCACGCTCACCTCGAGCCGCATTGCCGGAACGTTCTCCTTCACCGCCGCGGCCTCATTGGATCCCACATCCATCAAGAGCGTGACGAACGGGAGCTTCGACCTGCCGGTGACCGGGTCGGCCGGAACGCTGCCGGCGAATGCGGGAAACAGCATGACGGCGCGCATCAACGGGGCCCAGTGGACCGCGGCGGCGGTCGCCGGCGTCGGATATTCGTCGGGCACGCTGACCTTCGGGGGCCTGACCACCGCGGGAAATCCGACCTACAACGTGAATTTCATCATCGGCTCGGTGACTGGACCGGCGACGTATCCTTACAGCACCACGGGCGTGACTCGGAGGCTGATGGTGACTTCGGGCACCCAGGCCTGGAGCTCGCAGTTCACTGGGGCGACGGGAGCGGTCGTGGTGACGGACTTGACCACGGCACGAGTCAAGGGAAGTTTCACCGCTACGCTGCCGCCCGCCAGTGGCACGGGGGCACCGCTGACCATCGACAATGGGTCGTTCAACCTGGGGTTGCCATAGGAATTGGAGGCTTCCGAGCGAAACACCGGGACCGAAACATCGAAACAGCGAAACATGTTTCGCTGAGAGCGGAGAAATGCCTTCCCTTCCCGGAATGTCGGGGGTTATCACGTCGGTTGGATAGTACGATTCTTGCCAGCGTTCGCCTTGGGTCGCGAGGCGAACTTTGGAAGCCAATTCAAACGGTCACGTCAAGGCGCTCGTTTGCGGCAAGCCCGCGGAGGCCATCTTCGCTGCAGGTTTTGAGTTGGCCTATTTTATTCACCGCAGCCCGGGCCGGGCACGACGGGTGGTAGAGACCGCCGCCGCTCATCTCGACCGCGCCTCCGAAGTCCAGGTGAAGCGCTTCTATTACCATTGCCCGGGCCAGTCGTCGGAAAAAAGCGATCAATTCAGGAACAAGGTGACCCTCGACGAGGCTCAATTGTTTCAGCTGTTGATTTATCGGGCATCTGAGCCCTTCGAAAAATCAGACGAGACTTATCGCGCGGACAGCATCGATCTCGAGCTCCTGGTGGTTCGTTTCGTCAAGCAACTGGTGCAGCTGACGCTCCCGCGAAATGCCTTCTACGTCCTGGTGGGCCTGGGGAGGATTCTATTCGATTACACCATCGCCGAGCTGACGGCGATCTACGATTACCTCTACAGCGGTAGCTGCCGCATGCGGGACGATTGCTACTATCGCTCGCGCAAAGCGTTGTTGATGCGAGAGCTGGGTCAGCGCTTTGGCAATTGCTTGAGCGTAGCGCGAGGGTCGCGGGGAGAGCGGCGCTTCCTCGCGGCCCAAGCGCCGGCCGGTCTTCAGGCAGCCGCGTCCCGTGCCCTCAGCAACTTCACGCCCTGGAACACCCCGTGCTTGTCGGAAAGCCACCATGTCTGGAACGAAAGCGCAGCAGGTCGCCGGATCGCCGAGTCCGATCACGCCACCGAGCTTTCCCGAATGCACGCCCTTCTCCATCCCCAGTGCCTAGAAAGAATTTGCAGCGAAGTCGGACTTGATGCCCCCAGCAGGCGGTTGAGAATCCCGAAGCTGGAAATCCCTCGACCAGTGGTGCCCTGCACCGCCGCGCAGGGCGACATGCCTCTGTCGCTCGGTGATTGACAGCCATCGGGGTTGGGACAATCCTGCCGCTGATGAGACGTCAGTTCCTGCGAACGGCACTTCTTTTGATGGTCGGGATGGCCGGCGGCGTCGCCGCGCAAGACTCCGACGTCTTCATCCTGCGAGAACGGACGCCGGCGCCGGCATTCTCGCTCCGCGATCTCTCGGGCAAGATGGTCGACTCGAAGTCGCTGGCAGGGAAGGTCGCCGTGCTGAGCTTCGGCGCGACCTGGTGCTCCTCCTGCACCAGCGAGCTCAAGAGCCTGGAAAATCTCCAATCGAAATTCCCGAAAGATCTGGTGGTGTACTTCGTCGCGCTCGACGGGCGCGGCGACAAGGACGTCAAGCCATATCTGGAGAAGCACGGCCACAAGATCCGCGCGCTGTTCGATCCCCAGATGGAGGTGGCGCGAGAGCACGGCGTCCGCTGGCTCCCGGTGACGGTGGTGCGGGACCGCAAGGGTGTGATCGTGGGCCGCGCGATCGGCGCGCGCGAGTGGGACGGGAAAGAGGCGCTCGAGTTCATCCAGCCGCTGCTCAAGCGGTGAATCTGCAGTCGACGGGAGGAGGCACTCCATGAGGCGTTTGACGACGAGCCTGGTCCGGATGGCGGTCCTGCTCGCATTCTCTTCGGTCTGGCCGGCAGCGGCGCTCGAAGTCGGCGGGAAGGCACCGGCCTTCACGCTGCCGGCGACGACGACGGAGAAGCTGTCGCTCTCCGACTACCTGGGCAAGAAAAACGTCGTCCTGTTCGGCTTCATCGGTGCCTTCACCCCCACCTGAACCCGCGAGGTCGCGGCTTTCCAACTTGATCTCCCCAAGTTCGAAAGCCGCAATGCCCAGGTCCTGGGCATCAGCACCGACTTCGTTCCGGCGGCGCAGGCGTGGAGCGAGAAGATGGGGCTCACCTTCCCGCTGATCAGCGATCTTCCGCGCAGCACCCTCGAGGCTTATGGGTTCCTCGACACCGATCCGAAGAGCCGGCTCTATCGTTATTCCAAACGCGCATACGTGATCATCGACAAGACCGGAACCGTTCGCTACAAAAAGGTGCTCGACAATCCCAAAGACCTCGTAACGAATGACGAGCTCCTGGCGCAATTGGACAAGCTTCCGAAGTCGTGAGCTGCTTCGCGATCGCGGAGCCAACCCCCGATGTCGAGCCGGCGACGAGCGCTCGTTTGCCGGCGAGACCGATTGTCACGTCTCTTCCTCCACCAATGCTTTCAGTCGATCGATGGCCGCATCCCACTGCGCGGAGATTCGATCGAGGTAGCGGCGCGCCTTGTCCAGCCGTCGCGGCTCGAGCGCCCAGATCCGCTCGCGCCCGCGGCGACTATGACAGACGAGCCCCGCCGCGGCGAGCGCGTGCAGGTGCTTGGTAATCGCCTGGCGCGTGACGTCCGCCTCTTCGCTCAGGCGCGCGATTGACAGCGGCCCGTCGGCGCACAATCGCGAGATGAGCCGCAGGCGCGTCCCGTCGCCAAGGGCGGCAAACAGCGGCGCCGCTTCGGTGAGCTTTGTTTCCGCGGCGCTACGCGTGCTCGACATACGCCTTGATGTTCTTCGCCTGCTCGGTCCAACCGGCCTCGTTCATCCGGAACGCCTCCGCTCGGCGGACCAGCGGGATGCGGTCGAAGCCCGATTCGACCATCGTCAGCTGCGTGCCGTCGCGTGCGTTCTCCAGGCGAAATTCGACCAACGTCAACGGCTCGGACGAGTAATCGACCTTGGGGTCGATCGCGTAGGGATGCCAGCGATACGCGAAGTACGTCTCGGGCTCGATCCGCTCCACCTGCATCTCGAACGTCAAGTGCTCGTAACCCGGATAGGTGATCCGGCCGCGGATGGTGGCGCCCTCGACGAACGCGCCTTCGAGCTTGACCCTGAACCACGCGCCGAACTGCTGCGCGTCGCTGATCGCCCGCCACACGCGGGAGCGCGGCGCGCGCAGCACGACCTGCTTCTCGATTCGATCTGTGCTGGACATATTGTGCAACCTCCTGGTTGCGCATGCATATAGCAACTGGGTGAGCGACATGCAACCTGAAGGTTGCACAATGGCCGCATCCCCGCTCGCCCCGAGCGTAGCGAAGCGAAGTCGAGGGGTCGCCTGTACCCCGCTCGCCTCGAGCCCCTCGGCTCCGCTCGAGACAGGCATGATTGAGAAGCGTCGCGGCGTTGGCTAATGGCCGGTGATCGTGTTTCTGGTCGGCGGTTTCGTGGTCGTCATCGCCGGGACGACTTGGGTCATAAAAAAGGTCTGGAAAAAGTGATTGGGCCGGTCGCGCCGCTACTGCAAACCGATATCGGCGCTGGCGGCCTCCTGAACGAAGAAGGTAGCGTCCTCTTCGAGCAGCAATCGCTCACGCTCCAGTCGCTTGGCTGCACGTTCAACGGCTTGCACATAGCCGGCATGGGAACCGTAGCGCTCCTCTAACGACAAGCGAGGATCGCCATTTGCGATGCGCTGCGCCCTGGTCGTTGCGAAAGGAATGAACGAGCCGCTGAGATCGCATGCCCCGCCGGGCTCGCTCTCCATGAAGCCGGCCCGGCGCGTATTCCAGCCCGTATACGTTCCGAGGGGCGCCTGGATCGTCACCGAACGCACGCCGCCGATGCCATTACCATCTTCATCGACCAACGGAACGAGGATGCGGTATTCCATCCCCGGGATGGGCTCCGGCGGCTCGGTTGGCGTAAGGACAAACAAATCATTGTATCGTCCCGTGTACGTGACGCCCGGAATGGCTGGGAAGCCGACCGCATCTGATGAAACAAGCGTTCCGTCGCGGATGGTTGGGAAGAGACTCGGCGGCGGCTCTTTGTCTTTTGTTACCCAGTCCTGCATCGCGACGAGCAAGGCGCGTTGCGTCTCACGGAACCGAGCCGGATTGGTGAGATTGTTACACATGATCGAGCTCGCTGGCGTCAGCGACGGCAAGTGGGGGTTGCCCGCATATTGGTAGATCCTAACGTTGTCTGGAATCGCCAGATCTCTTCGACCCAACGGATCCATCACAACCAACGAGAACCGGCCGATCCACGGCTCTGAAGCCGAATCAAACTGCATGATTTTGGGGCAAGCCCTCTGTTCCCGGCAGCGCTGCAGTATCCCATCCGCCCTGCCGGTGATCGGATCGGTGATGGTGCTATACGCGAATGGGAACTGATCGCCACGGGCCCAGTGATTCTCAACACCCTGTGAGAACTTGCCGGGAAGTCCGAATTGGAAATTCGTCCATGTCTTTCGCGAGCCTCCCACGTGGGGGATTGCTCCGTCGAAGACCATCCGGCCGCTCTCGTCCTGGTTGAATCCCTGATAAATGAAGTCTCGGATCGCTCGGCCACTTTGTGAGCTGCCATACGTGATGGCGCGGCGAATCGCATGCCCGGATCCCGGCGTGTGGAGGGGATTGGAGGCTGAACGATTGTATTTGAGGAAGGAGACGACGTCGCGCATGGCAGCAAAGCCGAGGCCGAGGATGATCGGATCGCTTCCCTCGTAGACGAGCTCGTAAAACGCGTCTGTCGAGAATCCGGCCGGCAGACAAATATCGGTTCGGCTCGGGGTTATCGTTATCCCATCATCACACTGTGCAAATGACCACTGGTCTCGGGGGATGGCTTCGCGGGGCCCATGGTGTGGACCGGCGCTGCGGTAAAGCGTCGCCTGGTCCAAACTGGCGACGACGGGCGTATACAGGATGGTATTAGCCTCCGCGATCGGTACCGTAAATGCGGGCGCGCTGAACACGAAATCGGTCGTGATCAGATGCGTGATTGGCTCACCCCCGGGATTCGTGGCGACCGGCAGACGCGCAATGACGCGATCTCCACCTGGCAGGAGGTTGCCAAGCCAACCGCTCCAGACGAGCGTGTACCCCTGACGCATGAGGAATCCGTCCCCCGCGTCTGCTGCGGTAGTGGGATCGTTTCCGCCGCCAGCGCCCACAAAAAAGTGATTCGGGGAGAGAAAGAGCAACTTGTTACCCCGGTTGTTCACTTCGTAGAACATTGTATGGTTGCCATTGGCCTCGTTCAGCGGCTTGAGGATGTAAAAGTCGGCACTGTATTCCACCATGTCGCGCTTGTTGCGTTTGGCCAGATCCAAATTGACGATCAGGGAGTTCAACGGGCCGCCGGGATCGATTTCCCCGTAGGCGATGCCGATCAGCTTCTCGTATTGCCCGACGTCGCCAAAACTTCTGCCCTCGAACGTCGGCGACTCGACGCGAGTGATCTCAATTCGCGTCACCGCCGCCTCCGTAACTGCGGAATTGGTAAATAGGCTCACCGCGACCACAAGTGCTCGCTTCAACGTAGGCCAGTCGCTCGCTTTCGAGTTCATGCTTGCCCCTCCTCCGAGTGAACACCTGCGAATTCGACCAACGCTCCTAACGCATCGACCTGGCGTTGTATAGGCGGTGTCCCCGAGCGCTCTTGTCTGGGTGCGAAGTTGTCCCGGGATGCGTAGCTTGATTGCATGCTCCGAGTGCTTGCTTCCTTGGTCTTTCACGCTGGAGGTGGCGGCCGGCGCCGACGCCACGGCCGAGCCCATCGCGGTGCGGTACGCGCTTGGCGCGCTCCACGGTTTCCCCTCGATGAGCGATATCTCGGGGAAGGTGATCGCCGATGGCGAGCTCACCCAGGAGTTGGTTGGCGAGCGCCTGGTCGTCCACGCGCGGTGGCCGTTCGCGGACGGGCGCAGAGCCGACGAGGCCGACGAATTCCGCGTCAGCCGCGATGTCGCCCCAGGATCGATTTTCGTGGATCGAGCAGAAGGATGGCCTCGAGCTCCGCAGGTTCGAAGAGGAGGCGCAGCTTGATCTGCCCCGTGGGCGCGCCTTCGCCGGCTACGGAGCCGCTCTAGCCGTGGGCCAGATTCCTCTCGAAGCGGGCGCAGAAACGGAGATTATCTTCGTCGCCTTCACCCCGAGGCCGCGGGCGGTGACGCTCCAGGTGCATCGGGACAAGGAGGAGCGGATCGCGGGTCGCTGGTCGCCCGATACGTTGCGATCGGTACACGCTCCATCCCAAGATCCCGTTCCCGGTGAACGTGTTCGCGGGCGCCAAGGATGCGCACCTGTGGCTGACGCACGCTCCCCCGCCCGCGCTTCTCCGTGCGGAGCAGAATCTGGCAGCGAAGGACGATCCCGTAGTCGTCATCGATGGTGTGCCGCGTGGCCTGGCGCGCCCACCAGTCACCCGGAATCCGAATCAGTCGTCGGTGCGATCGCTCGAAGGCCGACGATCTCGGCCCTCCCTCCGGGAATGAACAGCTGGCACGCCTCGCACTGAACGTGCGGCGGTCCGATGGCGCGTCGATGAAGTCGGGCGCTTAAGTCGATGTAAGGCCAAGACTGTTCACAGTCGCAAAGATACGGGGCACTCTGGATTTGAATTCGGAGGGCGACAGTGCGCGCGTGGATTCGTATCTTGACAGTGGCAGGCGTGACAGCGGCGATGGCGGCGTTCGCTGACAATGATCCAACGATTGCCGGATTTACGATTGAGCCGTCGATAATCGTAGGAAGGACAGTCGATCAAGCGACTGCGACTATCCAGTTGAGTGGCGACCACCCCGGCACCATTCTCGTATATTTGACGGACACGAGTCCGGAGAGATACCTCGTTTATGAGTACGATACCCTATCTTTCCCCCCAGGGGAGACGAGCCGAAATACGACGGTATGGGCAGGTCTCGTTACTGAGGACACCACCGTTACTGCGGTGGCTCGCATTGTCCCCTCAGGTAACCCGGTCATGACGGACGTCCTGGTCAAGAAGATCTATCGTTCCTTCGAGATCCGGCCCCAGGTGATTGATAGCGCAGGTATCCGGATCGCACGGGGACTCCTTACACTCAAGTATCCAGCGAGGGGCAGTCTGACGATGCTATTCCCTACCGTTCCAATGGACTCGCTCAGGATGGAGTTCCCGGACCCTGATGGAAACGTTTTTCGGCCGGGTCAGAGCGAGATGCACATCCTGCTGCGGGGCTGGGACGAAACCGAAGACACATCGGTGACTGTAATTGCTCAACCTCCCGAATTCCAGCGGCCCACAATACAGGCCACTGTCTTTGTAACCACTCGTCAACTTTGCTCGGACGATTTCTGCGTCCCCCTCTGCCGAGGCAGCGACAGCACGACCCTTCCTGTAATCAACGAGGACGGCGTTGAGAGCTCTCCGGATCAAGCAGAGCTCTACGGCTGCTCAACCCCCTCCGAGCCCGTTTGTAACGCGGCGGCCGTGACGATTGATGGCGATCAATGCAACGACCCATGTCTCGAGGATGACACGTGCATCGAGGAGCTGGGCGACTCCCACGAACCGGATCAATGCTACGGCGCCTGTGGTGCGGGATGCGGAGGTTGTTGCACCCAGTGGCAAGCCTTGTGCCGGCCGCCAAATTTTTGGTTGGACAAGGGCATCAATCCAGGCACGGGGCTTCCCTATGGCTGCACTTTTGTCGAGGACCTCGCAGGAGGTTACAAGCGGGTCGTGTGCGGCCTTACCGGGTTTGGCTATTTCAATCTTTCAAAGGATCTGGTGGACCTCGGCGTACCGCAGCTGGCTTATGCCTATCGAACAAGGATGCAAAGTCACAATTCTCTCGGCGCTTGCCCAGGGCAGGACTGGCGGTCCACCACACTTCGAAGCTTCGTGGACCAGGGGACTGGTATAGAGACATTCACTCGCAGACAAGCGGACCCAGTCCCGGAACACGCGACCGTCTATGAATGGGTGGGAACGCCCATCTTCGCGCAAGCCTGCTCCGTTCATCCATTGTGCTACCAACACGACGAGTGCAACCGTCATGATGTCTCGAAGTATCTGGACTGCCAGTTGTGGGGGATAGCCCAAGGTGGGGTGTCCGCCGTGGTGGGGACTCCGACTGTCAACTTCTCATATGGCTGGTGGGAAAGGGACGGCAATGCGCGAGTCCGGGGCGACCAGTTCCAGAACCCCGAGTCAAAGAACTTGATTCCGGATCAAAGCCGGGATCCCAAAGTCGATTGTTTTTACGACTTCAACCCAGTCGGGAGGACGATGGTTTTGAGCCCTCCGCCCTGGCCTTGGGGACTTGAGTACAATCCCCATGTGGACGAGCAGGCCATCTGCCCAATGCACTTGCGCAAGCACCATTTTTGGGTGCCGTAACAGGAGCGTGTCAGCGTTCGAAAGATTCCGCCTGCGGTGCCGCTTCGTCCTCGAGCAACTTGGCAATCGCGAAGTCGGGCAGCTTTACTTGGCCACCGCCGGTGACGAGCACATTCGAAGGCTTGATGTCGCGGTGGACAATCAGGTTGGCATGCGCGTGCGCGACGGCCGCCAAGACATCGAGATACAAATGGATGCGCGCCTGCATATCGAGCGTGGTGTGCGGCGGAGCGTCGCTACGGAGCGGGCTGCGGCAGTCCGTCGACCACGTACAAGCCGCCCGTGCTGTGAATGTAGAACAAGCTGCGGTCGATCACCGCCGAGCTGATGGTATTCCGCGCGAGAGTGACAACCTGCTTGCCGTCGTCGGTGACGGCGTAGACGTCGGACGAAGACATTGTAAGCGGATCCGGATGGCTGACCCTGCAGACGGCGGTGCGCGCCGACCATTGGCACCAAGCCGCGCTCGTCAATTGGAGCCAGTCGCCCGTCCCATCGGCATTGGCCAGCCAGGTTCGTTCCCCTGCCCAGAAGATCGCCTTGTCCTGCCCTCCCGATGGCTCGAAGCTCAGTGCGGCGACCGGACTGCCGTCGGGAGAATGGATGCCGTGCGGTGGCCCGCCGTCGATGGATTCCACGATTCCATCGACTGAGCGATCGGCAATGATGCGCGAGTCCGGGCTGATGTCGGGTAGCACCGGTTCGTTCGGGTAATGCGACCCTCTGTTGCTGGAGATACTGGTCCAAGGCCCTCCATCAATTGACGCGCTGAAAGAGGAGTAGCCGACCACGGCAACGACGCGAGAGCCATCCGGCGTGAAGGCCACGGCATAGGCGCTCCGAAACCACGGTTCATCGATCGGGCCCAGGCTCGCCAAGACAACATCGGTCCCTGTCGGCACCGTGATCAGGTGGACGTTCCACCCGCTGCTGTCCCTTGCAAGCGTCGCGAGAAAGCGGCCGTCGGGCGAGAGAGCCGGCATTCCGGCCGTCCAGTTCGAGGCGTCACACAGTGTCTGCACACCACCGGCCATATCGACGAGCACGCAGGGATGAATCAAGAGCCAGCTCCCGTCCGGCGCCCAAATTGCCCACCATCGATAGTCCTCAGTAGCGGGCAGTCTCAGCGGTGCAGCGCTGCCAGCCCACTGCAGGTAGCCGTCGGCCGGACGTCCCAAAGAGGACCAGAACCAGTAGGCGACCGACTCGCCGTCGGGCGACGTCGTGCCCCACAATGCCGCAGACCCTTCGCCCGCCCTACGGAAGTCGGCGAGTAATTCCGGAGCTCCACCCGGCGGGTCGACCCGATACAACGATGACGCCACGTCGCTTTCCTCAGTGTAGTAGAGCCACGGCCCGGAGAGAGCAAAGCGCCCCGATGGAAGATAGGAGTGCCGCAAGGCCAGGCGCCGCACTCCGCTACCATCCGCCCGCGCCAAGTTGAGGTCCTGGAATTGCCCGTACTCGGCGGTCTCGAAAATGATCGAGCGCCCGTCGGGTGTGAATGAGGCGTCCCCGATTTTCGGCGCCGGCACCAGGACGCGCGTCTCCTGACCTCTGGTCACGAGGGAGAGGCCGACCGGCTCCATCGGCCCCACCGAAAAGAAATGTAGCGTGGGCGCTACGAGCACGCGGTTTCCGTCGGGCGAAACAGCCTTGATCGACACCGCGCATGGCTCGAGAAGAGTGCCGGCCGCGTCTGGATCTGTGGTGCACGCCGTGGCGGATGGCGGCGAGGAGCCGGACGGCGGCGCGGACGGAGCCGGCGGGGGAAGCTGGCTGCTGCCCCCTACGCATCCGCAAGCGAGAATCGCTGCTGCAAGGAGACGCGCCATCAGCCGGGAAGGTAGAGATCACGCTTCACATTGCAAGCCAAGGTGTTTATTACCACACGCATCCTGACGCGTCTCTCCTGGCTGGTGAGCGTACCCTGGCCGTGAGATTCGAAATTCGGAGCAGCGTGAACAAAGAGTTTGTCTCGGTGCGGGAGGGTGACGCGTATAGTAGAGCGCTACTCCACCCCGGCCCTCGTCGGAGTAGCGCGGCGGACAACGATTTCTGCAACATCGGAGGCCTGTGTCCTTCAATCCTGGGCGTGTGTTATGCGATGTCTCGCACGACGTAGATGGAATTCGTTCCCTTCAGGCTAAGCGTTGCAAATCGCCCCGTCTCCGACGTGACCGTCGCCGCGCGCAACGACGTGTGGGCGGTTAGCATGGGCGGCCTGTTGCACTTCGATCGCAGTTCTTGGACCGCCAGTAGGGGGCCGCGTTGGCTGTCGCACGCGATGGCGGCGGGCCTGCGATGAGTAACCTGGCGACAATCACAATCGAATTGGCCCCGACCGCAACCGAGGACGTGCGCGCGCTCATCGCCGAGCTCGAGGAAGTCCTATCGGCCGAATATTCGCCGGAGCAGCGACATGGGCTGCCGCTCGATGCCATATTTCAGCCTCGCATTCGCTTCTTCGTGGCGCGTGTAAACGGCGTCGCGGTGGGCTGCGCCGGTGTCGCGCTGCTCGAAGGATTCGCCGAGGTCAAACGCATGTACGTCCGCGAGGCAGCGCGCGGGCGCGGCGTCGCGGAAGCGTTGCTGGCGCGCCTGGAGGCGGAGGCACTCGATGCCGGGCTCGACGTCTTGCGTCTGGAAACCGGAGATCGGCAGCTGGCGGCGATGCGCTTTTACCAACGATGCGGGTTCCATCTCTGCGGCGCGTTCGGCGACTACCTGGCGATGCCGCCAGCGAGCATTGTCACCAGCGTGTTCTTCGAGAAACGGCTCGCCGAGTAGCAGTGGCTGGAGAGCGAGGCGATGCGAACATGCCAGCCGCGGAGCTCATCGGCGCCGCGGAGCCTTCTCGCGCTTTCGCGGCCTATCGTTTAGGTCAGGGGCGGCTCTCTCGTGCGAGTGGATGAATCGCTCGAAGGATTCATTCGCCGGAGGCGCTCCCTGTTCGCGCTGCATGCCTTCCTTCGTGGCGCGCATCGTTTCACCAGCGGTGAGCTCTGTCGCCTTCGGTCTTGCGATCTTGCCTGACTCACCATTCCGAGCGCCGCGCTCGGCAACTCTAACTCGGCCCTGGATGACGTGGACCAGCGCTTCCTTATCGTTCGCGGCATTGGTGGCAGTGTCGACGCGAAAGGTGGTCCCGCGCGCGCCCGCCACCATGCGATCGGTGACCACCTCGAATTTTCCGTCCGAGCTCGCCCGGGCTTTCACAACGCGCGACCACAACGAGCCGACAAAGAGCCAGGCGGAAAAACGGCGGTGCTCGAGCTGCTCGAACTGGGCTTCGTCGATTCTGAGCAGGGAGCCGGAGGCGAGCGCGAGCTCGCTTTCGTCGTTGAGCGATATTTTGAGATTTCCAGATTTCACTTCGAGCATATCGCCGAGGCCCAGCTGCGAGCCGACCCTCAGGGCGAGCGACTGGCCATTCGGCGCTGTCCGGATCGACTCCCCCTCGATCGCGGCGACGGTACCGACCTCGGCCCGGGCGTTCGAAAGGGCACCGAGTGCGATCGCCAGGGCGGCGGCCCGGACGAAGTCACTTGGACGCATGGACTCCTCCTGGATCTTTCACCATCCACTGAAGCTGAAGCTGGCATGTTAGCACCGGAGGTCGGTCCAAACGCTGCGGCCAGATGTGCGGTGTAAGCGTATGTATCAACTTCCTCAGCTATAGCGAGCGCCAGGCTGGCCTGGAGTTCAGCTTTGAGCCGGCGTCGGCGTTCGCTGAATCGATCGCTCACTCACTGCCGAGGGCAATCACTGCTCTGAATCGGCGCCCGAAGCGGGGTGTCGAGGACCGGCATACCGTTGTCGAGCAAGCGTGGGTGGATGAGCGCACAGAAGTTCGTCTGGGCGAGGCGCGACTCGAGCTGGGGTTTGACCATGACACATGGGGAATTGCAAAACGACGGTGAATCGGACTCGGCGACAACCCTGACCGAGCCGGAGGCAGCGTCCGTGCAGGTCGTCGCGCGGCCAAGCGTCGACAAGATCACATCGCCCCGCCCTCCTTGTTTAATCGACCCCAAGCTCGCTTGCGCTTAGGCGGCGAAGCTGCCCTTCGTAGTGTTGCAGTCGAAACAAGCCGAGTTGCTGCTGATCGACTTTCCACCTACGGACAAGGCCCGGTGGAGCAGGCCGCCAATGCCGACACCGCTTGATCAGCGCTCTCCACGACCTCGAGGGCTTCGAATGTAAGGCGCGCGGGATGCCAGCGCAGATGAATTTGCTCGAGCCTCAGTGTTTGCGGCTCGAGCGGGTTTTCCGAAATGTATGAGCTTCGCGCTTGGGGTTGTCGCTCGCGCCAGAAAGCAAGGAGCGGGCGCGGGATTCATATGTGCTGACGAGCTCGCTGATCAAGAACTCCTGATCGCTAGTCACCTCGTGCCAAGTGTATCAAATAACCATCCACCCCAGCCGGAGGAGCGCGCGATCGCGAGCGCGGTCCCGCACGAACGCCGCTCGGGTTCCGTGTTCCCTCCATCCGTCGAGCTCGACGCAGAGACGTACCTCCGGCCACGCGAAATCAACCTCAGCGATCAGTCGGCCGTGCTCGACAATGTTCCAGTGCAGTCGCGGCTTGCGCCCCGTTGCGAGTCCCAGCTCCCGCAGGCGTTCCATTCCACCTCGCCCTTTCCGTAATTGTTGAGGGCTCGAGAAATCCAAGCGAGATTTGTCTTTCTTTGCCGAAGCGCCGAGTCAAGCGCGGCTCGAAGCCACCCATCATCGAGAACAGACGGAAGATCGATCATTGTTCGCGCGAGATGAGTAAGCCGAAAGGGCCCACGTCTGGTCGTATCCGTCTCAATCAGGTTCCGGGACCGCGACACTTGCACGCCGATCAGCTTCGGCGCCTTTCGTGAAGCAGGAATCGTGACCTCTACACATCCGCTCCTCGGAACATCCAAGCCGAGCCTTCTCGCCGCACTCGTATGAGACAGCACGGCTCCGTTGCCGGCCGCGAGGATTGCCGCCATCTCGAGCTCGTCGAGATTGAGCCCAATGGAGCCCAACTTGAAGACGCCGCGATGGAGGCGAATCCACTCTCCGGTCTCCAGCCGGCGCCCCAGCCATCTCCGTGAAACATCGCATGCAGCGAAGTGCCGTGCGTGCACTACCCCAAACTGCTTCGACGCCAACTTTATCAGCCGCTTTTCCCCCTCTTTTCCCATCCCGCCACCCTCGCTTCCAGCGTCCAACGCCCTAGGTGATACTACGGCCTATCGTTTTTCCGAAGTGTGGTGAATCGCGGCCCCATAAGCACCTATCTCGCCACAGTAGTCGGAACGACCCTGGTCGACGTCTTCCCAAGCCGCGCTCTCCGGCCGTGAGCTGTAAGTTCGTTTCAGCGAGCGGGGCGGATAGCATCGACCGTCAGCCGAGAGGCCGTTCGGCGTCGGGAACACTTGGCCAATCGCGCACGGTCTTCCAGTCCAAAGCAATGGGCTATCCGCGTCACGGTTCGGCCCAAGCTACAGTTCCGCACTGGCCTGTGACAGACTTGTCAGCCTGCGGTGGGTTGCGAGATTCCGATGATTGAGGCAGGACCGGTCAAGAGCGACTCGGAACTGGTGCAGATCCTGCAACTGCAACGCGCGAATCTCGCCCCGCAGCTGAGCGCGGACGAGATCGCGTCCCAGGGGTTCGTCACCGTCGAGCACACGCTCGAAGTGCTCAGGCGCATGCATGCCATCGCACCGAGCATCGTCGCCCGCGATGGGGACCGACTGGCCGGATACGCTCTGGTCATGCCCCTACAATGCCGCTCGTTCATTCCGATCCTCGAGCCCATGTTCGCGCGCCTGGATTCACTGGGCATGCTGCGGCAACGACTGTATGTGATGGGGCAGATCTGCGTCGGCAAGCCCTGGCGCGGGCGAGGCGTGTTCGACCTTCTCTACCGGACCCACCGTCGGCATCTTCGCGCTGCTTACGACTTCTGCGTCACCGAAGTCGCCACTCGCAACGCGCGCTCGATGCGCGCACACCAACGCATCGGGTTCGTGGTCCTCGATAGGTACCACGATGCGACGGACGAGTGGGCGCTCCTGCGGTGGGACTGGTCCGAGCCGGCGTGAGTCCCGGCAACGATGATCCTTGTTGACGATCTCCTTTGGCCCACTCAAGAATGCTGGAGGGGGAGCTCCAACCGTCAGCGCCACGCCTTTCTGCGCCGGAAGCCCAACCTCCATCAACTCCGGAGACATGGCTGGCGTCACACTGATAGCGACCCAGGCGCTTGAGAAACGCACGCTGGAACAGCGGAAGCAGATAGATGCTTTGGCGGCTGAGAACGCGAAACTCCATCAGCGGCTGGAGGCGCTCGAGAGCTTGGCGAAAAGTGCGCCGGCCGCGTGCCAGTAGCCAACGAGATAAACGCCAGGTGGTGACAAGATAAGCGCAATGAGACAGCCAGTCCCGAGCCAGACCGGCTAACAGTGTTTTCACCGCGGTTGCAGTCCGGATGAGCCAACCTCCCGTCGGGGTCCGCCCTTCGCTCCAGACAAGACGCCGTCCATCCAATGCTTCCAAGCCGCGACGTCCTGCCCGTAGTCGCTGCCGGACAATCCCGTAAGCAGCTGTAATAATGCTCCGTCGCGATTGATGGGTTGCTTCATCGAAACCATCGCCAAGAGCACGGCGCCCGCGCCCCGCAAGATTTGGGTTCGGTACGTGCTTGTATTCTTTTTCACAATCTCCGCTAGCGCATACACCGCCTTGTTTCGGTCGGTGACCTCTGGGAAGTGAAGGGCTTCGATCAACGGCTGAGCGGGTACGATGACTTTATCCGACGCCCTTTGTATATCTACCAGCACTCTCATCGCGTTGTTTCGCACTACGGAGTTGGAGTCTTTGATGGCTGGAATCAGCGCTCGGACGATCGCTTTTTGCGAGGTGCCGTAGGCCAGCACGTACGCAGCCGCCGCCCTCCGACGGTCGTCCCTGTCTTGCTGAAGCACCTTCACCACCGCTTTGAAGTGCTTCGGAACACCCAGGACGAAGCGTTCCTCCAGCCCCTCAAGCTCCGGATGACCAAAGCCAAACCCACAATGAACAGCCCGGCAACGAGGTGGCTTGCTCAGATCCATCTTTCCCTGGTTCATCAGATTCTGCAATTTGTCTTGGCAATCAATCCACGCAGCGACCAGACCTTCGGGGTCTGAAACTATCGTGGTCGGCCTCGGAGAAACTGCAGGCGTTTTTCGTCGCCTTTGTCTTAGAGATCGACCGTAAGGTAAACCTTGTTCACGTACGGCCCAGCATAAAAGCTGATCGGCGAAATCTTTGCCCAGGCAAACAGCTTGGTGTCTCGCAGCCGCTCTTCGGCTTGGGCGACGGCTTCCATGAATTCGCGGCCACCGGGTCGAACTGTCTCGTCCTTAGGGAGGGACACGATTTTCAACACCTCTTCGTCTGACACCTTACGGGAGCCGAAAACGTCGATCGCTTCAAGCTTGCAACACCTCTCCTGCGTCTCCGCTGTCTGCCCTCTGTCCTGACCCGCTCCGAGCGCCGCGCCTCCAAGAACGGCGATGACTGCGACCCGTACCATCGGTCTAGTAAGCACGCAGCCTCCACAGGTGACGTCGTCGCGCCACCTTACTTCATTCCTCTTGGCGGTCGCTTCTATTCACCCGGCCCCTCCGTCCGCAAAACTTTCTTGGAAAAACGGCCATTTCCGATATGAATCCTAAGAAAGATCGCGCTGCTTCGGTCGCCCCGTGTCGCGCTGCTTCGGTCGCACTGTGTCGTTTTCGGTCATCGAGAACGCAGGCGCGAATCAGCGGCCGCTGAGAAGCCGGCCGGCGCGCTGCGCAGATTGTGCAGCTCCGTCAAGATGAAGCGTCAGTCGAAAGTGGCCACAAGCCCGAGCCATAGGCAGGCTGCGGCAGCTCCGCCTCCGCACTGACCGCGTGGCAGGCGTTCGTCGACCACGCAGCATTGCTGATACCCTCGGGGGCGTTATTTGTTCGCGCACGGTTTGACAAGTTTGGTAGAGGGGGAGCTCCAACGGTGATCGGCGGCAGCCGTCCCCCTCCATGCCGCGGTAGGCTCTACTCAAAAGGAGACGAGCGCTTGAGACAAGAAATCGGGAGGAACGGACCGGTGCTACTCCGGGCCTGGGGTGTCGCCGCAGCGCTCTTTGCTGCCGCTCTTGCAGGCAAGCCAGCGCAAGGCCAGGTTCCCGAGATCTGCCCGGATCAATTTCCGCTCAGCAGCGGATTCAAAATTCCATACTGCCACAATTATCCGCTCGACATTCCACGGCCGATCGTCGATCGCCTGGTGATCGCCATCCATGGGGCTGAACGCCAGGCGACGATCACCTACGATGCAGTGCTCGCCGCCGCCCAGACAGCAGGCGAAGACGCGACCACGCTCATCATCGCGCCCCAGTTCCTCAACGAGCAGGACACCGGTCTTCCAGATGACGTCCTGTACTGGACTGGAGCCTTCTGGCGTTTGGGCAACAACTCGGTGAATGGACAACCGCGGGTCAGCTCCTACGAGGTGCTCGACATCATCCTCAGTCAAATCGCCGACAGTGGTAACTTCCCGAATATCAGAAACGCGATTGTCGCCGGACACTCGGCCGGTGGTCAGTTCACCCAGCGGTTTGCCGCCGGCAGCCCGGTGGAAAATCACATCTCCGCAGAGCTGGGAATTCCGATGCGCTACGTGGTAATGAACTCCGGCTCCTGGCTCTACCTCGATCCTGCGCGCTGGGATCCGGACACGACCAGTTTCACTCCTCCGGATCCAGCTTCTTGCCCAGGGTATGACGACTACCCGTACGGCCTGCGCGCCAATCTGAACCAATACATGCGAGCGGCGGGCGCGGACATGATTCGCACCCGTTATGGGCAGCGGCAGCTGGCGTATCTGCTGGGCGATCAGGACATTTGCCGCCCGGACGAGGTCTGCACCACGCCTCCCGGCAGTCCCCCGCCAGATGCGGGTTGCGCCGCGATGCTGCAGGGCGCGACCCGCTTCGAGCGCGGCACCACCTTCTACGGATACGTCCAGTACTATTATCCGGACGACATCCTCAACCGGCACTCGCTCGATATCGTGCCTGGAGTAGGCCACGACGGTAATGCGATGTTCGCGTCCAGCGGCAGCTTGTGCCGGATCTTCGATTACACGCCTTGAGTTGACCAGCGCAGCGCGGAATTGAAGCGGGAAACTACTGAATCTGGATCAGGTTTCCGCCGCTGTAGACGATGTTTCCCCCGAGGCCGCCGCCACGATTGTGGGGACGATCACCAACGCTCAGGCCCAGCCGCTCCGAGTCAGCGTCGAAGGGACGAAGGTCTCCACCACAACCAACTCCTCCGGTCAGTTCACTCTTCAGGGCCTGCCCTCCGGAACAGTCGTCCTCCATTTCGAAGGCAGGGGCGTCGACGTCCGCGTTGAGATCTCAGGACTCAACGCGGGTATGACGTTGCGGATTACCGTGCGAATCACCGCCTCGGGTGCGGTGATTGTTCGCGCGCCGAATGAGATTGAGTTGACAGGAACTATCGAGTCGATCGCCGCGCCCAATTTGAAGGTCTCTGGCCTCACCGTGATAACGAACGCCGACACCGAGTTCAAACGGCGTGGCGAGAGGGTCAACTTCGCCGATCTCGCAGTCGGGCAGCTCGTTCGCGTCGAAGGGTCTCTCAACGCAGATGGCAAAGTGGTCGCGCGCGAAATCCGGATACTGGTCCCGCCAGACCAGAATCGAGTGCGGATCCGCGGTGTCATCGAGTCGAGCGCCCCCCAACCTGAAGATTTCCGGCCTCACCATCGCGACCGATGCGAACACGCGCTTCAATGTGCACTCGCTCACCAATCTCAGGGTTGGTGATGTGGTGCAGGTGGAGGGCTCGCTTGGTGCCGACGGCACGGTGCTCGCGCGCTCGATCGAGAAGCTCGCGCGTGATGAAGAGGAAGAGGATGAAGTCGAGTTCGAGAGCGTCATCCAGTCCGTCACGCCGCCGACGCTCACCGTGGCCGATAAGACCGTCCTCACCGATTCCGCCACGCGAATCAGGCGGGGCGACCGCACGGTCCTGCTCTCGGATTTGCAGGTAGGCGAGCGCGTCGAAGTGAAGGGCAAGCGGCTTGCGGACGGGAGCATCCTCGCTACCCGTGTCGAGGTGGAGGACAACTGAACCCGACGGTGCCCAATGAGAAGCCAGCGCTTGACCCGGGGATTCGCAGCCGGGAAAGCTCGCGAGTGACCGTGTTGCATGCGATTCAAAGTCCCCGTGGGCGACGCGGATCAGCGGAATCCAACCGCGAGCAGGCTCAGAACTTCGCTGATTCCACCGAGTCGAGGTTAGGTCCGCTGAAAACCCTGGATCGCGAAACGAACGAGGTCGTTTACGTGTCGCGCGCCGGGCGCTTAGCTGGTTCGCTGACCGGGCGCGGGAAGCCGTCCTGGCAGTAGACCGAGGCGACTTCCGGGGAATGGCGAAGCGCCGCCAATCTATGGCGGCCCTTTGAGGACGGTCGTTTGAGTCGGGGACAGCGTCGTTCCTGAGACAGCCTGCCCCGGCGCTGCCGAGACCGCATCCTGCTTGCGCATGGTCCCGCCCCGGCGGCGGATGCTACGTGCGAATGCCGGCCCACCTCAAGAGAGCGGCTTGTCGATCGGCCCACTCACTCCATGCGCAGGGAGCTCGCGCGCAGCTACTTGAGGCGCCGCAGCGGCGCTACATGCGCCAAGGCCTCCCATTCGGCGTTCGGCCTCCGTGCTTTCAGGGATCTTCTGCGAGTCACTTACGGCCCATCAGTTGCAGTGCCGACACGCAGCAGGAAGCAACGATGAACGCACAAGTGAAAGAGAGAGCAATGACATGAGAAAGTTACTGATCGCAGCCGCGCTGGCGCTTAGCGCTTGCGGCGGCAGCAATACCGATCACACGGGCAACCCAGCTCTCGCCAATCCAGGCAACCCGGCCCCCGGTAACCCGGGCCAGCCCGGCAACCCCGTCTACACTTATCCACAAGCTTGCAGGCAATTTTGCCAGGCCTTTTCGACAAGAGCGCTCGACTGCGTCCGCGGGCAAGGCCGCTGGACGCAGCAAGACCTCCAGCAGGTGACCGCCAGCTGCAATCAAGCGGAGGAGGCCAGTCAAGTCGGGGCGCGAGACTGCGAGGCCGCCAGCGCGGAGCTTCCCAGGGCCACCTGCTCTCAAATTTGCAATCTCGTCGGGGAGCGCTGCTAGGCGCGATGAACGCACAAATCAAGGAGGCAGTCGTGATTGTCAGTCGGAGCGCAAGGTCTTTTGCAATTCCAGCAGCTGTCGTCGCCGGTTTGTGTCTGTTTGCCGGACCGCGCTCAGCTCTGGCGAAGAATCAGCAAAGCCCATCGAGTCGGGCTTCCGCGAGCTTGAAGGCTGCTCCGCGGCAAGCCGAGGAAGACGTCAGCGCGACGTTTCAACTCAACCCTCGTGTGGATCTCAGGTTTTTCACCTGGAAGGAGTTCGGTACAAACGACCGCGAGCTCCTGACGGAGAGCGGGCCACTCTTCGCGTTTGGGGTCGACCCCCGGGTTTCCTTTGGACGCGGGAAACGGTTCTTTGTCGAAGCAGGCACCCGCCTTTACCTCGGGAAGGTGGATTACGATGGAGCCATGATGAATGGCATACCGTACAAGTCGAAAACCGGTTACTTCGGTTTGGAGCTGCTGCCGACTGCAGGCTATGTGTTCTCGCTGGGCCGACATCTCCAGTTGAGTCCCACCGCGGGCGTCGGCTTCGAATACTGGAACCGAGACATCGACGATGGGGGCAGGAACGGGTACGACGAGAAGTACACGGTCTATCGCATCCACTCTGGTTTACGAGGGACCTATCTCTTGAATCGAGACATTCGTTTTTATTCGACCTTGCAGCTCAAGGTCCCGGTGTCGATTTCGGAGTCCGTTCGCCTTGGCGCGAGAGGTCAGGGCCGCCCGTTAGACGTCAGCTTGTCGCCTGGGATTTCGCCGGCCATCGTCGTTGAAGGTGGTAGCACCATTCACGGGGTTGATGTCGCGCTCTATTACGAAACGTGGACTCTGGCGAGATCGAATGAGGACAAAGGATTCCACCAGCCGGAGTCCACGAGGAAGATCTTCGGAATCCGAGTGGGGCATTCCTTTGGGCTCAATTAAATCTCATTCTAATTCACTGCCGCTCGCCGAACCGCTGCGGCACCTATTCGCTTCGTTAGTGCATCGCTGGCGGATTCGGCGGATGCAAAAATTTGCTGCGCAGGTGATCGGGCTCGCGCCTGATACGATGGCGGGCTTCCCCGTCAGGCGGGAAGGCGTTCGGATGACCTGCCTTTCCGGCATTCTCTGGGTCACCTGTAATGACGATCCGCAGGACTATCTGCTTACCGCCGGGCAACATTTCGTGCCGCGCTCCCGGGGTCGGCTCGTGGTGCACGCCATGACGATGGCCCCGGCGAGATTTCTGCTGCAGCGCTCGGACAAACGGTGGGGGGGTCAGTGGCTTACCTCTCCGCCGGCCGCAGCCCCGACCCCGCTCGAGGTTGCCGCCAACCGCGTGCAGGGAGAATGCCCGTAGGAGGTGCGATGGAGGACTGGCGCTGCTCGTGCTTTGGCGGCTTGGGCAATCAGCCCATCGACGGGCGCGCTGCGTTTGGACTATCTGTTGGCCGCAGCGGCCTTGCGGGCAACAAGGCCGAAGCCTTTCACCCTTGCATCCTTCTGGAGAGCTTCGAGGCGCGCCCGGCCAGCGATCGTCTGGCCGGATTTCATTTCGATCTGGCCCAGGGCAAGGCGCGCTTCGAGCTCGGGGCGGACGAAGCCATATTTTTTGGTCTCCGCGAGAGTCGCTTTGAGGCTCTCTCTTGCGTCCGCCGGTTTGCCGACCGCGGCGCGGACCTGGGCAGAAACGATCTCCACCCCGGCGCGCGCCGCACGACTTTGGCTTTTGCGCGCAAGCTCCACGGCGCGGCCAATTGCTTCCCGGGCCTTGCCTACCTGGCCTTGCGCAAGAAACGCCTTTGCCTGGACAGCCCTGGCGCCGGCTTCGGCGTCGGCAGCCTGCTCGGCCTGAAACTCTTCCATCGCCTTCTGGGCGAGCACCTCCGCCTCCGAAGGACGGCCCTCTTCGATAGCTAAAGATGCTAACAATTGTTCGGTGTAGGCGATGTTTCCCTTTTCGCGAAGCTGCTCTCTGATCGCCCGAGCTTCTTCCCCGTTCTTCCGGGCACCGGTGAGATCTCCTTGCTCGCGGAGGAGGTCGGCGAGGTTATGGAGGGCAAAAGCCAACCCAGTCTTGTCGCCCATCTCGCGTCTCACTTTAAGCAACTCTTCGTAGCTCTTCCTTGCTTCCGCCAGTTCACCCTGCTCCAGGAGCAACGCAGCCAGGTTGTTCAGGGCGAGCGAGATCTTCGAGCGGTCTTCGAGCTCGCGCGCGATGGCCAAGGACTCCTGGAATCTACTCTTCGCGCCTGGCCAGTTTCCCTCGCTATACAAGACGATCCCGATGCCGATCAGCGACCCGAACATGCCGCTCTTGTCGTCGAGCTCCCGCCGGATGGCCAGCGCCTGCTCGTGCATTCGCTTCGCTCCCTCCAGGTCGCCCTGGTCGATGAGCACGTTCGCGGTGTTGTTCAGGACAATCGCCACGGCGGACGGGTTGCCGAGCTCGCGCCAGAAGGCCAGAGCTTCTTCGAAAGCCGCTTTCGCACCCATCAGGTCTCCCCGGTCCTTGAGCAGGGTTGCGATGTTGTTTCGCGCGCGAGCTACTCCGGCTCGATCCCCTGCCGCGGTATAGATGCGCTGAGCTTCTTCAAACGCCGTTTGCGCCTTCAGGGGTTCCCCAAGCCTGCGAAGTGCCGTCCCCTCCTGGAGGCGGGCCGCGGCGACCAGGAGCTTTGCTTCCCGTGCTTCGCCTTTCGCAACTGCTCTCGCCGCGGCCTCGTTCTGCCGCTTGAAGTCCGAGAGTGACGAGGCCGCCTGTGCTTGGGCGAGGTCGATCTGCGGGTCGTCACGTTCCGGTGGCAGACGCCTCGAAAGCGCTTCAGCAGTGGCCAGCGCGGCTTTTCCTTTACCGGCTGAGATCTGCGCCTGGACGAGGCGAAGGCCGTGTTCCGCGTTATCAGGGAAGAAATCCCAAAGCGTCTGATAAATCTCTACTGCTTTGTTCCACTCGTGGTTCGTTTCGCGATAGCGCCCTTCGACCTGCAGGCGGTCCTCCCGGGACAGGTTCGCGGACAAATCGAAGGCCTTCTTGGCCTCATCCCGTGCCTTCGCGTCGTAACCTAGCCTCGACCAAGCGAAGGAAAGTGCCGAGTGGGCCAGTGCGTGATTGGGGTCCTCGACGACTGCTTTCTCCAACAGGTCGCGCGCTCCTCGACCGTCGAAGACGTGCAGTCTGGCCAGCCCCTCCGAATACAGCCGCGCGGCGTCGGGAGCCGCTGGAAGTGATGCTCGAACCACAGCCGCCTCTGCTGTCGAGACTTCCCCGACGCCAAGCTTCTTGCGCAGCTGCGCTCCAGTACCGGACACCAGGTCGAACAGGTTCTTCTGCGTTCCGGTCTGCGCAATGACGGCAATTGTCTCTCCCGCTGCGGAGTCCTGAAGGCGCAGGTCCAGGCGGATCTGCCCACCGCCTTCGTTCCCCAGGCCGACGTACGCACCTGCCACCACGAAGTCGGCGCCCAGGTTCTTCCGCACGCGGACGAGCGAGTCTGCGGCAAGCGTCTCGGCGTCCTTCAGGGCGAGCTCGACCTTCATCCGCGCCACGTTTTCTTCCGGAATCGTCCGCAGCTTCTCCCCGGCGGACAGCTCGGTGGTGAGCATCACGGAAAGCGCAGTGGAAAGCCAGGCGTCCTCGGGCCGCCCCGAGAGGTTCTTGAACCCGAGCACGGCGACGGAGCGACGGGTTTTGATGGACGCGGCAGGGCCAGCGCCTTGGTTCGCTGTCCTCAGAGTCAGCAGACGTTCGCGCCACCGGCCGACGTTCAGTGCCAAAAGCAGCGCTACCGACAGGGTCAAGGCCCCTGCCACGGCGAAGGGCCAACGACGGTGCCAGCGGCGGGTAAGCTGCGGCGTCAGTCTTGCGGCCTCACGGGGCGAATGTGTTTCGCTCCGGATGCCGGAGGAGGTGGAAAGCCTTTGCAGCTGGGACGCCAGCTCGCGCGCCGACTGAAATCGTTCTTCGGGTTCCTTTCCCAGGCAGCGCCACACCACTTCCTGCAGGTCCACGGGGACCTGCTCGGGCAGCTCGGGTGGGTCGTCGTTGAGGATGGCATAAGCCGTTTCAACCAACGAGCCTGCTTTGAAGGCGCGGTTGCCCGAGAGCATCTCGTACAGAATGGCCCCCGCGCTGAAGATGTCCGAGCGACGATCGGCATGCTGGCCGCGCACCTGCTCCGGGGACATGTACCCCACCGTTCCCAGGATGGCGCCGGTCTGGGTTTTCGGCGTTGGCTCACGGTCCGGGTTCTCGCTCTCAGGCGCAAGCAGCTTGGCAATGCCAAAATCGAGGATTTTCAGTCGCCCATCACGGGTAATGAAGAGGTTCTCTGGCTTGAGGTCTCGATGGACGATTCCCCGGTCGTGCGCCGCTGCGAGCCCGTCGGCCAGCTGCGTGGCAAACTCGATCGCCTTATTCAGGGCGAAAGGCGTTCCCTCGAGGTGTTCGCGCAGCGTGCCGCCCTCCAAGAGCTCTGAGACAATGTATGGGTTTCCCTCGTGCATCCCGATGTCGTGGACAGTGAGGACGTTGGGATGATTGAGCGAGCCTGCCGCTCGCGCCTCTTGCTCGAACCGCCGCAGCTCCTCGTCATCGTGAATACCCTGGGCGAGGAACTTGATGGCAACTCGGCGGTCGAGCCTGATATCGCGCCCGGCGAAGACGCAGCTCATACCCCCTCGGCCGAGCTCGTTTTCGATCACGTACCGCTCGTTCAAAGTGGAGGCGGCGTTTGCGGGCGAGCCGTCGGAAGTCGGCCGTGGAATCACAGTCGGCTCGACCGTGGGGTTTACTGGAGTCGATTGGCTAGCAGAGGAGCCCGCTGGCACTGGCACAGCCTGTACAGGCGCACTCGGAACCGCAGCCTCCTTGCCCATCGTTCTACTCCCGGCGCCGGGAGCTAAGCACGGAGGCCGGCCCTGCTCAAGGGAGCACTCCTAAAAACGCGAGGTCTGAAGAGCAGCGTCACTCGCGGAAATTTTTCACCTCGATGCGGTAGCGCTTGATCCAGCGCTGCACTTGCGTCCGACGTTTGCCGAGAGCGTGCGCGACGGCGGTCACGTTGCCCGCGTGCTTATCGAGAAGGGCGCGGATCTCCTCGCGCCTGCGGCGGTCGCTCTCGGTCAATCGCCTCTCCTCGCGATCTTCTGGAATACCGCCCAGCCGCCGCCAGACTTTCCTTGCTTCTGCTGGGCGGACAGACGCCGAAAGGTGAGCGAGCTCCACCGGTCCGCTCTTGGCCAATAACGCCGACGTCAGGAGGTTCTTCTCCAGCTCGCGGATGTTGAGCGGCCACGGGTAGGCCAGCAGTGAGCGCGCTGCGTCGCTGCTGAACGTTACGCCGGTTGCGCGCTCAGGCATCTCTCGACGGAGCAGCGCTCTGATCAACAGTCCAAGATCTTCACGGCGTTGCCGAAGGGAAGGCAGAAGGACGGTAAGCCCGGAGATGCGGGCGAGCAGATCGGCGCGGAACTCGTCTTTGTCGACCAGCGCATCGAGGTCGCGGTGCGTTGCTGCCAGCAACCGAATATCGACCTTCACCGGTCGGGTCGCGCCGACCGGCACCACCTCGCCCTGTTGCAGAACGCGGAGCAGGACAGCTTGCGCTGAAGGCGGAAGATCCCCGATCTCGTCCAAGAAGAGCGTTCCACGATCGGCGCTCCGAACGAGTCCCATCCGGTCTTCATCCGCACCCGAGAAGGCGCCCTTGCGGTAGCCGAACAACTCGGACTCCACCAACGTTTTCGAAAGACCGCCGCAGTTCACTGCTACAAAGGGCCCAGATCGCCTGGAGAGCTGATGGATGGCGGCGGCGACAATTTCCTTCCCTGTGCCGCTCTCCCCCCGAATGACCACTGAAACCGAAGAGGGCGCGATGGCCTCCAGTTTTTCGAATTCCTCCGCCAGCGAGGGCACCAGCGTCGCAAGCCCGACTGCAGGCTCGCGCAGCTCGTCGGCCGTCACCAGCGCAGGTCCCTTTGCCGGAGTGGCGAGGGCCGCCCGAAAGAAAAAGAACGAGTGGCCCAGCTCGATGAGATCGCCGTCCACAACTTCGGCACGCTCGGTCAACTGGCCATTGACGAGTGTTCCATTCTTCGATTTTGCATCCTCGATCACCCAGGAGCCCAGGACTCTGCGAAGCACGGCGTGAGACGAGGACATCCAAGAATCCGGAAGTCGCAGCGCCAGCCGGCCACCGCTGAGCTGGTCCACCCGGAGCGCTGACGCTTCCAAGCTGCGGCCAATCTCCACGGATTCCACATCGCCAAGGCACAAGCGCCCGCTTGGGGCGAGCGGCCGGTCGCATTGAAACACCGAGAAGAGGTACGGACTGACGCCCGCAGCTTGAGAAGTTCTCACCTGGCGGGACAGGGTTGCGCTTGGCGAACTGGTAGACTTGCTCATTTCAACGGCTCATGCCTGTTGTTGCGCCAGCGCGGCCACGCCGGCCACTCCAGCGCTCTTCAAAAAATCCCTGCGCGTCTCAGACATGGCATCCTCCCGGCTCGAACGAGCCAGCTCAACTCGACCGTGCACGCTCGCTGAACTTCACCCCTATTTGCAAGCGCGAGGTGAATGGGCAGCGTCTCTGGCCTGCCACGGGCGACGCTCGCTCGGACTTTGGGAACTTTTAGGCTGCCTCGCCACATCCCCTGGCAGAGCATCCGGCGCAACGGGTCACGTACGATTCTCGTGCCAACTAACTATGGAGGAATCCATGAAGTCGTTCAGAGGCAAATTAACAATCTGTGCATTCATGTTGAGGTCTTTGGTCGGGGTCGCAAATGCCGCGCAGCTGGTTGTTTTCGAGGCGCCGCTCGACAATTGGAGGCAGGAAGTCTCTGCAGACTTCGCGGTGAACCGCGAGTTGGGTCGGGCCTGGATTGATGTGCAAGTGGCGTCGACCAACCAAGGGGACGAGCCGCAGGGCCGCGAGGTGATCTCGAAGGCAGTCGAAGGCCTTTATTATGATCCGGACCGCAAGCAGGTGCTTTATCGCACCGCGACTGAAAGCGTCGTTTGCGCCGAGGACGCCACGTTTCTCTGGAGAACTTATCTCAAGACTACAGGGCGATGTCTGCTGACCCCGCTCCCCGAGCAGCGCAAGATGGACGATGGATTCAAGATTCGCGAGCAAACCGTGGCCAAGGTCGTTTTCGAGGCCCAGCCATCCACCCTTGCCGGCCACGTGGCGCCGATGCGCGGTAGCCGCCAGAAGTAGCCATCAAGGAAGAGTTCGCCGAGCATGCTCTCCTCGTAGCGCAGCGGGGCGAACCGCTGTGAATTAGCTCGCCGCGTCGAGGGCTAGAAGGCGCGCCATTGCGCCGCCGCACGCAATGGAAGAGGAATCGCTCCGTATCGGTAGAATCGTGCCGGCTCGGACCCTTCTCGCTCTCAGCGTGCTCGCTCTTTTCTCTAGAGTGGCGGCCGAAGCCAACGGAATTTCCACAACACCATTGAAGCGCGCCCGAGAGGTTCTCGAACGTGCACTGGCGTCGCGCGGCCCGGCCAAAGAATTCGAAGTCCCGCCGGCCGCGGTCGCCAACGACGCCGAGCTCGCCCGCGCAATGCCAGAGTTGGCGACGCGCGTGTTGGTGGTGTATCGGGATGACGACCGCGAGACCTATCTCGATAACCTCTTCCGCCTCCAGCTGGTGGCCGGCCGCTATGGCGATGCAGCCGAGACGATCACAGCGCTGCGCCGGCTACGCTCATCCAAGATCCCCGACAGCGGCGCGTGGATCGACGTGCAATACGAGGTACTTGCCCGAGCAAAGCTGAAGCAAGCGACAAACAAACTGCCGTTCGCAGAGGCGTTCCAGCAAATTTTCCGCGATGTCGTCGGACAGCTTAAGGACGTCAGCGACAAGACCATCCATGACGCCAAGACGCCGCTCGAGATCAAGTGGTACGGCGACAGCTATGTCGAGCTGCCCGTGGCGATGACGCCTCCTTAAGAATGTCTGTGCATGTTGCTACTGGGCTCCGTGACTCGAATCGGGGTACACGATTAACTGAGCATTCGGAAGGTACTCAGCCAGAATGAGCGCGTTGACCGGCGCAACCACAATATCTTTGGTGCCGTGAACGATGAGTGTCGGATGTGTGATGTTCTTCAAGGTGGAGAAGCCCACGACATGAATCGCCTTCAAGCCGAGTGCACGACAGAAAGCGCCGAACGGCCACGCTCTATTTCTTGCCGGCGGCCGCGTCTTCGATGACCTTCGCGACTTCCTTCGGACGCGACAACATCACAACGTGGCCTGACGGCAGGACCGTGGTGGTGGCGTTGATCTGCTTTGCCATGCTCTTCCCCTGCTCGGGCGCGATCATCCTGTCGTTGCTGGCTACGATGTACCAGGTCGGCTAGGTTTCGTCTAAGCTGACTAAGAGTACGCGACAGAGCAATGTGTAGCAGCGCTCAGGGGAGGAAAAATGTCCAAAACATTGAATCGGGTGGTTCTTGCGTGTCTGGGGATTTTTTGCGGCCTTTCCGTGACGACGGCCGCCGCGCAGGAGATCGTGGTCGATCGCGACGTCATTTATTACGATGGTCCGGACTTCTACGCCCCACGGCACATTCTTGACGTCTACCGCTTGGAAGGCTCCGAGAATCGGCCAGTTCTGATCTTCATTCACGGCGGCGGTTGGACCAGCGGCAACAAAAGCCTTTATGGCTTTTTTGGTAACGCCTTTGCCCGGTACGGGTTTGTCACGGTGATCGCCAACTACCGGCTGACCGATGGTTCTAAGGGCAGCGTGATGCATCCTGGCCACATTCGAGACGTGGCCCGAGCTGTAGCCTGGACTTTCGCAAACATCGGAGACTACGGAGGCAGTCCGGAGAAGATCTTTATCAGCGGGCACTCCGCAGGTGGGCACCTGGTGTCGCTGCTGGCCGTGGATCCGCAGCGCCTCGCCGAGCATGGTCTCGCGCCCAGCGAGATCGCCGGCGTGATGTCGCTCAGCGGCGTATACGATGTGCGCAATCCCGGCTTCGCCCGAATCTTCGGCGATGATCCGGCGCAACGGGCGGATGCTTCACCGATCTCCCACGTGGGCGATGCTCAAGCGCCGCCCTTCCAGATCCTCTTTGCGGAAAATAATCTGCCCGGCTTGGGTCCTCAGGCCGTTGAGTTCGACCGGGCGCTCGCGGACTTGCCTTCTGAAGAGCAAATCATCGAGTTTCCTGCGCGCACCCACGGCACGATAATAACGCGAATCGCGCAGCCCGATGACGAGGTCGCCGCGGCGATGCTGGATTTCATGGGTGCGCACTGAGAATTGCGGTCTGCGCCGCCGCACTACTTTCTCAGCTGTTGCATGAACTCCGGATCGCTGGTCGGGGGCACAATCCTCTTCATTCGCCCGTACGTGAGGAGGTTGCCGTAGTGTTCACTGGTGTGGACGTTGTTGTTGATCAGGACGCCCAGTTTCGGTTGATCCCGCCCCATGAATTTCACCATCTGGGTCGCGGATGCGTCGGTCATGCCATCGTAGGCCCGCGATGCGATGGACGAGTGGGCGCTTTTGCGGTGGGACTGGTCCGAGCCGGCGTGAGTCCCCGCAAAGACAGACACCCTCATCGCGAGCCGAGCTCGAGGAAGAGCTTCATCAGCCTGTCCATTCGCCGCGACCCGGCGACAAGGAGCACGCCTCCTCCCCGGGGAGGAGTCAGCGGCCGGCGGCCAGGCGCGGCTCAATGAGACTGCTGCTCGGGCGGTTGGAACTTCGGTCGGCCTTACCGCTTAGCCGAATCTATCGATTCACACCGGAGCTTGATTGCGCGCGTTCCGGCTGCGCAGCCGGCCGCGGCGCCGCGAATTCACGCAGCGCGCGCAGCATCGTGAGCGGGTGCAGCAGCGGGGTGAGCAGCTTGCCGCTCATCGTGTCGGGCTCGAAAAAGACGCCGAGCTGTCGCAGCACCGTCGCGCGGTCGTAATAGATCCGCTCTCCGGCTAGCCGGTCCTGTGCGTCGAAGGTGAAGATCGCGCAGATCGGGATGTCGATCGTGCGGCCGGTGGCCGGCAAGCCGCGCCAGGTGCCGCGGTGGGTACCCGTGAGCCGCACCTCGAGCACCACGGCGTCCTGCGCGGCCCGGGCGGAGACCACCTCGATGTGAAAATCCGGCGCGGCGCGCAACAGCGCCGCGTAGTAGGCGCGCACGGCGTCGAGGCCCTCGTGGTGCTGGTCCCAGGGGGCATCGTCGTAAAAGCCCGTGCTGCCGAACGTGCTCATCAGCCCCTCGAGGTCGTGCGAGTTCTCAAGGCGCACGTGCTCGAGGACGGTGGCGAGCCGGCGGGAAGCGAGGTCCGGGGAAGTGGCGTCCGTCGTCATGGCTTCTCCTCCGCGCCCTGAATGTCCGTTTCTCGCGGGCGCGTCCGAGTTCTACACGATGTGGCAAGCTGATGCGCGCGATCCCCGCTCATCGACTCCAGGGCGCCCGTGCGGCGGCAGGCGCAGGGCACAGGCTGTGGTGACGAGCCGCCGCGTTGCCGAAGAAGTGCTGCAGAGCATGCGGCGGCTGGCGCCACGTCCACCCTCTCTCGTCGCTCAGGCGCCGCCTCAGCTCGAGCTTTCGATGTGAGCCGGAAGCCTGCGCAGTCAGCCGGCCTCGCGAAGCCAAAGCACAGCTGCGCGTTCGAGGCCGTGTTCGCGCCCCCACCCCCCTCTCAATGAGGACCCGCAGGCGGCTTCCACCGCATGCCTTGCCCGCCAGCTCCGCACCGCAGCACCGGGTTTCCCGCTTTGATCTTCCTCACCTTCTGGCCAGCCCGACTGCTTTTGTGCGGACCGGCGCGGCTTCGCCCTTGCGGCCCAGCGCATCCAGAACGTTGGCTTTGGCGATTAGATTATCGAACCGTTCTTCCAGCTGAATAGACTCGTCCGTGTATTTGAGCGCGTCGTTGAGAGCGACCTTGTGCGTCAGAAGGTAGTTCGCCGCTTTCTCCCAACGAAGAGCCACGGTCGCGGAATCGGCCTTGAGATTGTCGAACTCGTACGTCAACGCCTCGTGGAACTCCGAGAGCTGCGGTTTGACGGTGACCCGAAGCGCGCCCTCGGCAGGGTCGTACGAGTAGCTGCCCCAGGATGTGGAATTTTTGGAGAAGATCACCGTCCATTCGTTCTCTCCCGGGATCATGTGAAGTCCGTAGATTCCCTTGGGCAGCTGTTTACCCTCTACGCTCACCGTCGCTGAACTCGATCGTCGTGTTTTCATTCGCGCCCGCACGCCAGACACTCCCGAATGGCTCCAGGCCGCCCCAGATCTTGCGTCCCTTTACCAGTGGGCGGCTGTAATGGATGGTGATGTCGGTCAAGCCGATTTGCTGCGAAACAGACGCCCTCTGACTCTCTCGCGGAAGACTCAGAATCTGTGCATTGGAATTGAACGCGACGAAAAACACACTTGAATGAGAATAATGGCCCTCGACAATGATCGACACATGTGGGGACCCTCCGAGCAAGCTTAAACAGTGGAAGCGGACACGTATTACACTCCCGCCGCCAATGGCGACGCCTACTTCCACGCGGCGAGCCGCTCTGATTGCAGCGCGCGGCTCGATCGGTGTGGCTGAGAACACTTGGTCCGAGGCCACCTTGCCAGGCACCCTCTCGTGGCGTAGTCCCGCCCTGGCGCCGCTCGACACGGATAGCACGCCTTATTTGTCAGAGTTTGAGCGGCGGCCACCAGTCAATGCATCGCGATGAGTCATTTTGCGTTTCGTCAATTAGGGGGACTGCCATGAGGAAGAGATCGCTTAGCGTTGTTCTAATGGTTATGACGTTTGTGTTGCCTCTCACCGTTAGCGCGCGCGGTGGTGGGCAAGGCGGGCGAAGAGGTCCCGTCCGGCTCGTCGGAGTGATACCCGTCCCGAACAATCCAATCATCAGCTCGGATATCGGCTGGGTCGATCCGCGAACGGAGAGGGCTTACATCACAGACAGATCTAATTTTGGCGTGGACATCATTGACGCCGAGAACAATGTGTTCGTGGGCCGTGTGACTGGAATGGCTGGCCCACTACCGAGCGGCGGCGGTACGGCTACTACGAACGGCCCGGGACCCAATGGAGTGTTGGTGACGCCCGACGGAATACTCTGGGCCGGAGATGGCAACAGCACAGCGACGGTTGCTGATGTGAATCCCGGTTCGTCCAATTACTTGGGCATCATCCAACAACTCAGCACGGCCATTCCTGCCTGTGATAGCGCAGACGCCCACTATTGCGGTCGCGCCGACGAGCTCGGCTACGATCCGGCGCATCACATCATTCTCATTGCGAACAATGCGCCGCTTGACCTGGCGGCTCCGCACGATCCGATCGACCCGTACGTAACCTTTATTTCGGCAGATCCTCCGTACCCGGTGCTGGGCTACATCTCGTTCCCCGGCGTCGTAGGATTGGAGCAGCCGCTCTGGGATCCTGGAATCGACGGCGGCCGCTTCTTGCTCACGGTGCCCGGGAGGGTGGTCGGTGGGAAGGTTGTGATCCCCGGGACGGTCGCGATCATCAACCCTGTCACCCTGCAAGTTGAAACGACGTACGCCCTCGACTGCCAGGGGCTCGTAGGGACAGTCAGCGCCAGCATTAACGGGATCGCGCTCGCACGCTCGCAGCACATTCTGGTTTCGGCTTGTGGTGCTGGGTCAGTACCCAACTTTCCGATGATCATGAACGCACTGACAGGCGAAGTACTGAACATCATCACGCAAGTCGGCGGCGGCGATGAAGTCTGGTACAACCCAGGCGCCAATAGGTTTTATGTGACTGGGGTTGATAACACCGGCACAACCGGGTTGCAGTCGCTGGGTGTGATCGACGCCCGAAGCGGTGCCTGGCTCCAGAATGTGACAGACGTTAGAGGCAAGAATCCATCAGCCCTTCCAGAAAACAATCACATATTTACGGTTGTTCAAATTACACAAGCAATTGTAGACGACCCGTCGACCGATGACAGTGCGTGCGCCCAGTTTGGCTTTAGAGGCATCGGATGCGTCGCTCTCTTCGTGCCCGAGGACGACGACTGAGTCTCGCCCTGTGCAATCAGTCCGCAGCTTCCCTTACTGGGAGGTAGGGGCCGCGAGCCGCGTGAATGGGCCGAAGCCAGAGCGCAAATGGAGGTCCCGCTGTGGAAAAGGTATCTCGATGTCTACCTTTTGAAATGCTGCATCGATTGCAAAGCGAAGATCTGACGCTACGCTTCGGTCCATACGCGGGTTGTCGACCCAGACTAGCAGCGAGAACTGGAGGCTCGAATCGCCGAAGTCGTCGAATCGAACCTCCGGACTCGGGTCACGAAGGACGCGGGGATTCTCTTCCGCGACGTGGATCAGCACGTCCCGTACGCGTGCGGTGTCAGAACCATAGGCCACGCCAACCTTGACCGCGAATCGTATTTTCGCTGCCGGCCTCAAGTGGTTGATTACTTGGGAGGAGATCAACTGACTGTTTGGAACGATGATCATCACCTCGTCGCGTGTGACTACCCAGGTTGCCCGCAACCCGATGTCCTCCACCCTGCCCAGGGCATCGCCAGCCCGAATGTAGTCACCCCGCCGCACCGGTTGCTCTATCAATAGGATCAATCCAGAGATGAAGTTTTGGGCAATGTTCTGCAATCCTAGCCCAATGCCCACCAGGAGTACGGCGGATGCAGCCAAGACCGCGCTGATGTTCACGCCGGTAGAGTTGATGCCGACTAGAATGCTGATCAACGCCACCAGATAGCGAGTGATCTTTCCTGCGGCGAACTGCGCTGCAACCGAAGCGCCGCGAGCAATCAAAATTCGCTCTACCATCCGGCCCACCAACGCCGCGATGAGAAACCCCACGACGACGATCACGCCGCCGACTAGGATCGAAGCGAGGGTGATGGTTCCGCCGGACAGCGTCACCAGCGGGTAATAGAGAATGCTCTCGATTCGGGTCATGTCATTCCCTCCTCTGATCAACTCAATGAATCAAGACTGTAGATGAGTTATGAGGGGACGGCAGGAAAGTCGCCTCCAAGAGTACGCGGCAGGTCTGCCTGTCGCCGCTGGCCGGTCGATTGATAGCTCTCTCCTCGCTCGAACTTGACCTAGCCTCATCCAACGCGGCATACGTTCGTAACGAAGAGGCGACACTGCGCCAGTAGCGGAAGAGGTGGAATCGGTGCTGGCCCGGGTGGTGAAGCAAGTAGCCGAGCCTTCGTGGCGGAGGATAGCTGCTGGCCGGAAGACGGCTTCGAGAAGCTGCAGGCAGAGGGAGCACAGCTACGGCTGACGCTGACGGAGGTGCCGGAGCGCGAGCGCTTGAGGAGGCGGGTGGCGGTGGGACAAGGTTTCTCGCTGCACGCCGACACGTAGGTGCATGGCAACGACAGGGAGGGCCTGGCCCGGCTGTGTCGATACGGGGCGAGGGGGCCCATTGCCGGGTCGGCGCGCATGCACCTGACGAGTTTCCATGGCGTGTTCGCGTCCCACGCAACAGAGCGAGCGCGGGTGACACCCCAAGGCGATGCCGTCGAGGAGAAAGTGACGCCCTCGAGCCAGATGACTGCCAAGTCCAAGGCGCCCGCCAAGCCGAAGAGGCCTAGGCTGGACTGGGCCACCCTTCAGCAACGCACTTTCGGAGCCGACGTTTGGGCGTGCCCCTGTGGCGGCAGGCGCAGGGTACAGGCTGTGGTGACGAGCCGCCGGGTTGCCGAAGAAGTGCTGCGGA
>Ga0207684_10000533_pt1 | contig 47088 bp, 48 predicted proteins | sample KBSK5501metaG_FD_184342 | JGI IMG/M metagenome (GOLD analysis project Ga0207684, IMG submission 184342) | Corn, switchgrass and miscanthus rhizosphere microbial communities from Kellogg Biological Station, Michigan, USA - KBS K5-50-1 metaG... | ecosystem: Host-associated > Plants > Roots >... | reverse complement strand
TTTTAGCCTGCGGAGCAGGCGCAAGCATAAAGCCTGGGGTGGAGCGAGGCTTTGCGAGCGAAACCCCAGGAACTAGAAGCAATGGAATTTCGAGCCCATGAAATGGGCGGCAGTCCGTGCGCTGCAACTTTGTTGGCATTCTTGGCATTTGTTCTGTCGCCCGCATTCGCGGGCTTGAAAATTTGTCATGCTTAGATACCTGGGGTTTCGCTCGCAAAGCCTCGCTCCACCCCAGGCTTTATTCTTGCACCTGCTCCGCAGGCTAAAGGCAGACTTGGTTGAGGATTGTTCCTGGATATGACGATGTTCGTAAGAACTGGTTTACTCATCACTGTTGGAGTGTTGTTCATCGTGCCGTTCACGACACCGCGCTCGAACGTGGTTGAAGCGACGCCGCTCGAACCGCTCGAAACGAGGTGTGGGTGGTTTAGTAATCCCACGCCTGCCAATGCGTCGTTGTACGATCGCGACGGGGAGTGGATAATTAGCGTTCAGGGTGGTTATCAGGCTAAAGGTGACTGGCCCAACTTCGGACCAAAGCAATGGGTGGAAACGAATGTGCACTACGGTTATGGCTGTGCGTGTCTGAAGGTTCGAGTCGACCGGGAGACGAGCCGAGTCATTGAGATTGTGAGTGCACGCCCGCGGGCGTTGTCAGTATGTCGCCGCGATCGTCCATTGCGGCGATGGGGACTCAAGTAGCATCGAAAGGAGTATTCAAATGCGACAAGCGCGAATTTCTTTAATAACTCTCTGTCTCGTGTTGTTGGTTGCATTGCCAGTGGTTGCTCAGGAAAAGAGTGCCTCGACTCCATCGACGGGCACTGAAAGTGAGCGGCCGAAGAGTCAAATCGAGTTGATACTGGAAGACGCCAAGAAGCGTGGCGAAACGATTATCGGCGCCTGCCTGCAGAACTGCGATGAATCCTCGAATATTATCGATGGCTTTGAAGCGGGTCGCGCTCTTGAGTTACCTAAACCCGTTTATCCTCCTATTGCTGCTGCGGCGCATGCGTCGGGTGAGGTTCAAGTACAAATAATAATCGACCTCGATGGGAACGTGATCGCCTCCGCTTCCATCAGTGGCCATCCATTACTGCAAGCGGCGGCGGTTAACGCAGCCAGGGGTGCACGCTTCGCGCCCTCAAAGCTCAACGGAACGCCAGTGAAGGTGGTTGGGGTGATCACTTACAACTTTGTTGCCCCATGAATCGGTTTTTTTGCTGGTACTATAGGACCCTCTTTCGCTCAGCTATCACGAATTCACCTTTCGCCACAAGAAGGCACAAGCCTGACGATCGTGGCGCCGAAGCCGCCGGCTTCGGGTGGGGCGTCGGTCCAGTCGCTCACAAACGACGTGCGCTCCAGAATCGAGCGCACTGCGTCACGCTGCACCCCAATTCCTTTGCCGTGGATTATTCTAACGCACTTAAAACCCTTTTCGTGGGCCAACTGCAAGTATTCCTCGACGACTCGCTTGATGTCGCGCGGAGGGATGGTGTGTAGATCGAAGATGTCGGTAATCTCGATCTCCACCGGTTCGGGAAACGGATGGTCGAGATCCATATCGTTCATATGTTCATTATGAGTATACTCCCTGCGCCAAAATGAGTGAGACGTCTCAAATCTATGCCTCCGAGTTGCCAGAGCCACGCTCTGCCGACTCGACGTGGACGGATCATCTGAAGTCGATCTTTCTCGTCGCTCTGCTGTTGAGCACCTGGCTGCCGATAGCCTTCTTTCTGTTGAGCTCAAGGATGGAGAACTCGGTTTATGGTTTCGCAGGGATGAAGACGCTTTTGTTATTTCTCGGCACGGCGCATGTCCCGGCGACGATCTTCTTCTACATGGACCAGGGGTTCTCTCACATCATCAAACAGCACAAACTCAGGTACATCTATTTCCCGCTCGCACTCACCATCGTCACCGGACTGCTTTTCGCGTTTGGGGGCACGATGGTCCAGGCATACATACTCCTGAGCTACTGGGCCTGGCAAGCATTTCATTACGGACGACAAAACACCGGTATCTACTCGTTCGCCGCCATCGCAACGCGAGGCATGCCGGCGGATCGAGGTGAAAAGATCGTTATCGACCTCGGCACTTATTGCGGGATCCTCGGAACGTTCAAGATTTTGGGAATGGGTGTGGCGCCGAATTATTTGCGAGGACTGTTTGAGGGCTTGTATCGGTTTGGCGGCTTTGCGTTTGTAGCGGTTGTGATTGCCGCCATCTTCGTTTATCTCAAGAACCTCAAACGAACGACGCCATTGCTCACGATCTATTATTTCACGCTCGTTTGTTTCTTCCTGCCGGTATTTCTATCGACCGACATTAAAGTCGCTTTCTTTAGCTACGCCATGGCTCACGGAACGCAATACCTCTTGTTCATGACCGTGGTCTCGCTGAACTTCGATCCGCAGGGCGCAGCAAAGAGGTGGCAGATGGCCGCCGCTGGAAAATTGTTCATCGTGATCGCCGTTTTAGGATTTCTTTTTTATCAAACCACTAACGGATTGAAGAGTTATGAATTCTTTGCCGGCAATGGGCCTCTCGTCAGGATTGCTGACTTCATGATCGGTGCCGTGCTCGGAGCAACGATGGCTCACTTCGTCATCGATGCGGGCGCCTGGAAACTGAGCAAGCCGTTGCAGCGGGCGTATATCGGAAAAAGATTCGCGTTCATGTTCGCTAAATCAAAGTAGTATCACTTCTTCTTTGTGTCTCTGTGGTATCTTTCACCGCAAATACCACAGAGACACAGAGACATAGAGAAAGGGATAACGAGATGGGTGCGCGAAAGAAGATTACTGTCGTAGGCGCGGGCAACGTCGGCGCTACCGCCGCACATTGGCTCGCGGCAAAAGAGCTCGGCGACGTGGTGTTGGTGGACATCGTCGAAGGAGTGCCGCAAGGCAAAGGGTTGGACCTCGCCCAGGCCGCACCGATTGAAGGGTTTGACGTGCGATTGATTGGCTCCAACACTTACGAACAGACTGACAACTCAGACGTGGTGATCATCACTGCCGGTCTCGCGCGCAAGCCCGGAATGAGCCGCGACGATCTGCTGAAGACCAACGCCGACATCGTTTCCAAAGTCGTTGACGAGGTCGTGCGTCGCTCGCCTAACACGATCTTGATCATCGTTTCGAATCCGCTCGATGCGATGTGCCAGGTGGCACTGCGACGATCGGGATTTCCGAAGCATCGTGTGATCGGAATGGCAGGCGTGCTCGACTCCGCACGCATGCGCTGTTTCCTCGCCGAAGCGTTGGATGTTTCCGTCGAGAACGTGACGGCATTCGTGCTCGGCGGACACGGCGATACGATGGTGCCGTTGCCGCGTTTCTCCACCTGCGCAGGTATTCCGATCACGGAGCTGCTGCCGAAAGACAAGATCGATGCGATCGTGAAGCGCACGGCAGGCGGTGGCGCGGAGATCGTGAGCTTGTTGAAGACTGGATCTGCGTACTACGCGCCGTCGTCGGCGGCAGTCGAGATGACGGAATCGATCTTGAAAGACAAGAAGAAGATTCTTCCGTGCGCTGCTTATTTGGAAGGCGAGTATGGGATCAATGGGCTTTACGTTGGCGTGCCGTGCAAGCTCGGCGCGCGCGGGCTGGAGCAGATCATCGAGATCAACCTGACTGCGGAAGAGCGGATTGCGCTACAGAAGAGCGCGTCGGCAGTTCAGGAGCTGGTTGATGTGCTCGGGATTTGAGTGAGTAATTTCCCGCAAAGGCGCAAAGGCGCAAAGAAGAAGCAAGAAAAACTTTGCGGCTCTTCTTTGCGCCTTTGCGGGAAATTCCTTCTAGCCTTTCAACCACCCGACGAGGCCGTGGAGCACCGTCTCGCGGTTCTCTTCATAGATCGCGCGCGTCAGCGGAATATTCATCGGGCAGGCCTTCACGCAATTCTGCGCGTTGCCGCAGTTGGTAATTCCATCTTCCTGCATGATCCCTTCGAGTCTTTCGGTGCGCGTCATCTTACCTGACGGATGCATGTTGAATAATCGCACCTGCGCGATAGCCTGCGGACCGATGTAGTTGTCACCCTCGTACTGCGGACAAGCCTCAAGACAACAACCACACGTCATACAACGCGAGTAAGCATAACGCTCCTGCACGTCGTCCTGATCCATTCGCGGACCTGGTCCGAGATCGTAAGTTCCATCCATCTCGATCCACGCGTGAACGCGACGCAGGTGATCGAACATCTGCGAACGATCGACCACGAGATCGCGAACGTTCGGAAACTTCGACATTGGCTCGAGTTTGATCGGTTGCTCCAAATTATCGATGAGCGCCGAGCATGACTGTCGCGCGCGACCGTTAATCACCATCGTGCAGATGCCGCACACCTGTTCCAGGCAGTTCATTTGCCAGACTGGTGGCGTGGTCCGTTGCCTCGCTTTGTTTACCGGATTCTTCTGAATCTCCATCAGGCACGAGATGATGTTGAGGTTCGGCCGGTAAGGAATCTCGAACTGTTCCCAGTACTGCGGCGAATCGGGATTAGCGCGGCGCCGAATGTGAATCTCGACTGTTTTTTGCTGTGATGACATATCAGGCTTTCGCGACCTCTTTCTTGCCCTTGCTGTAGTCGCGTTTGCGCGGCTGAATCAACGAGATGTCAACCGGCTCGTATGAAAACACCGGACCCTCGCCCGAATACTCCGCGATAGTAGTCTTCAAAAAATTCTCATCGTCGCGCTCAGGGAACTCCGGCTTGAAGTGCGCCCCGCGCGATTCATTGCGATTCAGAGCGCCGAGCGTGATCACGCGTGCCAGCTCGAGCATGTTGTCGAGATGACGCGCATGCGGCAAAGCCATCGTGGCCCACAAGTTTGAATCGTTAATCGAGATCCGTTTGAACCGGTCCATCAGCTCGAGCAACTTGTTGTCGGTCGCCTTCAGCTTGTCGTTGTAACGAACGACAGTGACGTTGTCAGTCATCCACTTGCCCATCTCCTGGTGCAACAGATACTGATTCTCGTTGCCGCTCTGTTTGATTAAGCCATCGTTGATCTCCTGCTGACGTTTCAACTCCTGGTCGTAGATCCGCGACCCATCAGCGCCGTTGCGTTCGATATTCTTCGCATACTCGATCGCGGCAGGTGCGGCGACGAAGCCGCCAAAAACACAACTGACGAGAGAGTTTGCTCCGAGTCGATTAGCGCCATGAATTGAATAGTCACATTCGCCGGCGGCGAGCAGCCCCGGAATATTTGTGCGCTGATTGAAGTCGACCCAAAGGCCACCCATCGAATAATGCACGCCCGGAAAGATTCGCATCGGCACGTGACGCGGATCGTCTCCGACAAACATCTCGTAGATCTCGAGAATCGCGCCGAGCTTTCGATCGAGTGTCTCGACAGGAATGTGCGTCAAATCGAGATAAACCTGGTTCTGTCCGCCAATACCCATGCCGTCGATACACACCTGGAAGATCTCTCGCGTTGCGATATCGCGCGGCACGAGGTTGCCGTAAGCCGGATACTTTTCTTCGAGAAAATACCAGCGCTCGTTTTCGGGTATTGAAGACGGCGGCCGAACGTTACCTTTATTGCGCGGCACCCAAACGCGTCCGCCCTCACCGCGCGCCGATTCCGACATCAACCGCAACTTGTCTTCGCCGGGAATTGACGTCGGATGAACTTGTATGAACTCGCCATTCGCGTACCGCGCGCCTTGCTGGTAACACGCCGAGACAGCGCTGCCGGTGCAGACCATCGAGTTGGTCGACTTGCCAAAGATAAGACCTGGACCACCAGTGGCAATGATTATCGCGTCGGCTGGAAATGCTTTGAGCTCGAGCGTCTGAAGATCCATAGCGATGAGTCCACGACAAACCTCATGATCATCGAGCACCAGCGATAGCATTTCCCAGTGTTCAAACTTTCTGACTTTGCCGCTGACTTCGTAACGCCGCACTTGTTCGTCGAGCGCGTAGAGAAGTTGCTGTCCGGTCGAAGCGCCGGCAAAAGCAGTGCGGTGATGTTTCGTTCCACCGAAGCGACGGAAATCAAGTAGTCCTTCGTTAGTGCGCGAGAAGGGAACACCCATGCGATCGAATAGGTAAATGATCGATGGCGCCATCTCGCACATTGCTTTCGCGGGAGGTTGATCGGCCAGGAAGTCGCCGCCGTAAACAGTGTCGTCGAAGTGTTCCCAGGTCGAATCGCCTTCGCCCTTCGTGTTAACTGCGCCGTTGATGCCGCCCTGAGCGCAAACTGAGTGAGAACGCTTCACCGGCACCACGGAAAACAGATCGACTGCATAGCCGGCCTCCGCGATCTTCATGACGGCGGCAAGTCCGGCGAGTCCGCCACCGACAACCGCGATCTTCATTCCGTTACTGACCATCGGCTAAAGAATGCCTCCTAACAAACCTTTGTCATGAATAAACGCGACCGCAGCGTTAACGCCGACCAACAACAGCACAATGCCGAACGCGATGCATGCATAACCAGTCAAGCGCTGCGCGCGCTCTCCGATCGTAATGCCCCAATCGACGAGAAACAACCAGATGCCGTTTGCGAGGTGCCAGACAGTGGCGGCGATGCCGATCATGTAAATAATAAAGATCGGCACCATGCGAAACTCGCGCGCGACGATGTCGAATGCTTCGCCAGGATGGGTTGCTACTGAGGTGCTGTTTAGACCAGGAATCATCCCGAAGCGGAAGTTGAGCACGTGAAAAGTGATAAAGAAGAATAGAATGATGCCGGTTATTCGCTGGATCAGGTAAAACCAGTTGCGCGGATAAGGATAAGCGAGATTATTCGGCCGCGCTTCGGCAGTGATGACCAGACCGTAAACCGCGTGATAGATAAGCGGGATAAAAATGCCGCCAATTTCGACGAAAAGAATGTAGGGAATCGACTGTAAGTCTTTAACGGCGTTATTGAAGTCGGCGGCGCCGGTGAGCGCTTTAGAGTTGGTGTAAAAGTGTTCTAAAAGAAAAACTCCGAGTGGAAAAATACCGGAAAGCTGATGCAGCTTGCGCAAGACGAATGTCCTGCTCAAACGAATAGCCAAGAATTCACTCCTTTGCCACGGTCCAGCTCAGGCAGGTTGTAAATGAGTCTATACAGAGCAATTGAATTATATTTGGAAGTGCAGGAAATTCAAAATTGGGTTTTTGCCACGGATTAGACGGATAATGACGGATCTCGTTAGACAGTCTTTGGCCACGATTGCGCGGTTGATTGCGAAGCGCGACGTGTCGCCGGTTGAGGTGGTCCAGGCGCATTTGGAGCGCATAGAGCGTTTGAATCCGGCGCTGAATGCGATCGTTACGCTTGCACCGGATTTAATGCAGCGCGCGCGGGCGGCTGAAGATGCAGTCCTGCGCGGCGAGAAGATTGGCGCTCTGCACGGTGTTCCAATTACTGTAAAAGATACGATTGAGACTGCCGGCCTGCGCACCACAAGTGGTTCAAAAATGAGGGCGAACTATGTGCCCGAAGCTGACGCTCCAGCAGTGGCACGTCTGAAAGCGGAAGGCGCGATCATCCTCGGAAAAACAAACCCCGCCGAGATGGCGATGGACTACACGGCTGACAATCCCGTGTTCGGTCGCACCAATCATCCATTGAATGCTGAGCTGACACCGGGCGGATCGAGCGGCGGCGAAGCAGTGGCAATTGCAACGCACATGTCGCCTGGCGGTCTGGGCAGCGACCTCGCAGGCTCGATTCGAATTCCAGCTCACTTCTGTGGTATCGCAGGATTGAAACCAACGACCGGTCGTGTTCCTGGCGAAGGACAGTTTCCGCCGAGCACTGGTCCATATTCGCTCGGCGCTGTTGTTGGTCCAATAGCTCGGCGGGTTGCTGACCTGCGTATTCTCTTCCGTGCGCTCACCGGTGACATGAGCACGTCGCGTGAGGTCGATCTGAAAGGAGCACGATTCGCGTGGTACGCCGATGACGGCGTTGTTCCAGTCACTGAAGAAACTGCGCGCGCAGTTGCCGCTGCCGCCGCTGCGTTAGGCGATACCGGGCTCGCCGGCGAAGAGCGCGTTCCGCCGCACGTCGAGCGCGGAAACGAACTCTGGTTGAAGTTGTTTTCACGCGCCTCCGTCGTCCAATTGCGCAGAGTCTACGAAGGGCGTGAAAACGAGGGTGGCTCATTTGTGAGCTGGCGCTTGAAGACTGCCGATGACACTCCGCAACCAACACTCGATGAATACATCGCCAATTGGATGGAACGCGATCGCTTACGAGAAGAGCTGCTGCGATGGTTGGAGACAACGCCGATCATCGTCGCGCCTGTCGGCGCCACGCCCACCTATCCGCATGACACACTGAAAGTCACTGTTCGTGGTTCAACGATGGGAACCTTTCGCGCGTTCAGTTACGCGCAGGCTTTTAATGTTTTCGATCTGCCTGTTGTCACTGTTCCTGCCGGACGTTCCCGTGAAGGTTTACCGATTGGAGTACAAATTGTTGGGCCTCCTTTCGCGGAAGAGATGGTGCTGGCAGTGGCGGAGATTGTAGAATCTGCGGCATCTGTGGAGGAGGTCGGATTATGGATCCAGTAGCTTCAGTTCTGGCTTTTCTGTTTTTCGGGTTCATTGCGATTGTTTTGTTGGTCATCGCAGTCAAGACGATCAGAATCGTGCCGCAGGCGACGGTCATGCTGGTCGAGCGTCTGGGAAGGTTCGACAAAGTTGCCAACAGCGGGCTCAACATTCTCGTGCCGTTTCTCGATAAGCCGCGCGCCGTTTACTGGACCAATACGCGGCCTGGTTTAACGTCTATCGATTTGCGCGAGCAATACATCGATCTTCCGCCGCAGCCTGTGATTACACGCGATAACGTGACGATTCATGTCGACTCAGTGGTCTACTGGCAAATAACCGATCCAGTGAAGGCCGTCTACGAGATGAACGATCTGGTTGGCGGCATTGTGCAGTTGACGATCACAGGCATGCGCGCCGTGATGGGTGACATGGACCTGGACCACACTCTTTCACAACGCGATCAGATCAACGCGAAACTGCGTCTGATCCTCGACGAAGCGACTGACAAGTGGGGCGTGAAAGTCACGCGAGTTGACGTGAAGAACATCAATCCTCCAGAGGACGTCCGCATCACGATGGAGAAGCAGATGACTGCCGAACGCAACCGCCGCGCACTCGTGTTACAGGCCGAAGGCGATCGGCAAGCCGCGATCACACGTGCTGAAGGTGAGAAGCAGGCTGCCGTCACGCGCGCGGAGGGTGAAAAGCAGTCGGCGATACTTGCGGCAGAGGGTGCGGCCCAGGCGCGTTTACGAAATGCTGAGGCGGAGTCTGAAGCGCTGAATCGAATTGCGCAGGCGATTCCGGGTGGCGATCCAGAACAGTATCTGATCACGGTGCGTTACATCGAGAGTTTGCGCGACATGACACGCACGAATAATTCGAAAGTGATCTTCATGCCGGTTGAGACTTCGGCAATGCTTTCGAGTGTCGGAGCGATAAAGGAAGTGCTGTCGCAAACAGGGAACACGGATGACGCGGATAAATCACCGCCACCACCGCGCCCGCGCGAGCTACCGCGATGAGTTCAGAGTTCAAGCTTTAGCTTGCGATTAACTGGTGGCGCGACAGCGCTGCGTACTTTGAGCCTTTGCTGCTCAACTCGCTGCGAAACACGATTAGCTCTTTCAAAGTCACTGGCATCGATTTGAATTGCATGCCAAGGTGAGCTTCCGCGAGCTGTCGCGCACCTTCGGGCTTTCGAATACGTGCCAGGGTCAGGTGCGGCCGATACGCGCGATCCTCCTTCGGAAAACCCGCGGCCGCACACTCGTTCTCCAATCTCTGTTGCAGGTCTGACAGTGTGCCTGATGGATCGCTCACGCCGATCCAAAGAACCTGCGCGCGACTTGGCTTCGGAAACACACCCGTTTTGCCAACCTCAATCTCAAACGTCGAAAACTCCTTCAGCGCTTGCCTAGCGGCTGTGGAGATCGCCGCAATCTGGTCCACCGCGACGTTACCAAAAAACTTCAGCGTGAGATGAATATTCTCAACGCGGCTCCAACTCGCCGCTACATCAGGCGCCAGCCTCCGCAACCGTGCGACATAATCCTCCAACTGCTCGCGCACTTCACGCGGAAGCTCAACTGCACAGAACACCCTCCAAACCTCAGCACACTTTTGTGTCCTCTCTTGTGCCTCTTTGCGGCTCATTTTGCTGGCTCGAGCACCAGCGTCTCTTTCGTCGCTTTCGAAACTGCGGCGGCACTAAACGGAAACTCGCGCGGCGTCACAGCGCGCCAGTCCGCGAGCTGATCGGTCCAGTACGGACTTTTCGGCAAACCAGATTCGCCCAGCGCGATTCCTTGTTGTGTCTTATCCCAATCACTCGGGTCTGCGATTAAACGCATCGACACGCTCGCGCCGACATTCACGGTCGCACCGAGCAGACCACCAGTTCCGTTTTGTGGAAATGGCGGAACTGTAAACTGCGCTCCGATCAGCGGCGCGGAGCCGAGTGGATGTGGAAACCGTGCTTTTGCCAAGTCGCCCCAAGTCCACTTCGACTCGTCTGGTCCAATCGCCTTCGTGAGATTATTGATCGCCTCGTCGTAACAGGCTCGTAGCAGATCTGCATAACTCGAGAACTCTTTCGGCAACCACGCCGCTGGCTGATCTTTAATGACGCGATCGACGGTCGTGTCGAAGTTACTCCACTGGAAGTTCTTCACCAGGTCCGGACCAAGTGCCGCTGCGATAATCTTCGTTCGAAAAGCGAGTCGCATCTGCGCAGCGATTGGTGCGACGGTAGATTCCGCGTTCACTCTTCCGTCCCACTTTTCGAATGCATCCAGCGTTGCGCGCAACTTTTCATCAGCCGGAGTCAGCTTCGGCCGCAGCAGTTTGACTGCTTGCTGCGTAAATGTAACGCCAGCGATCGAGTAAACGTCGCCAAGAATGCGGCGGAAGTCGTCGGCGCTGAGTTTTGGTTTTTCATTCAGCAGATCGAAAATTCTGCGAGCGCGATACGGCTGTGCCCAGGAGTGCGTGAGAAAGTAAGGATAGTCCGTGCCCACGATGCGCTGGTTGGCCGTAACGATCATTCCAGAAGGTGGATCGAACAGCGTCGGCAACTTGGAGATGGGAACGTAGCTGGTCCATTCACCGGTGTCAGTTGAACCGTCATGCGGCACGCTGCCGTCGCCTGACTTTCTAATCGGAACAACACCGGCCGCGTGATAACCGATGTGACCATCAACATCGGCGTAGACGATGTTCTGTGTCGGCGCGGTAAACGACTCGAGCGCGGTGTTGAACTCCTGCCAGTTACGCGCGCGATTCAGTCCGTATTGCAGATCGGCCCTGTTCTTTTCCGGATCCAGCGCCGTCCAACGGAGCGCATAACGTTTGCCGTCGCCTTCGAAAATGATTGGACCATGGCGTGTGACTGTTACGTCGTGCGCTACGACGTCAGATTCCAAACTCATGAATCCTTTCCTGACTTTGATCTCTTCATGGCGAATGACTGCGTCCTGCCAGCCTGAAGGCGTCTGATAGCGTTTCGCGTTTTCCGGATCAAACTTCTCCTGATAAAGATCCTGCACGTCCGGTCCAACATTGGTGAAGCCCCACGCGATCCGATCGTTGTGGCCGATGATGACGCCGGGCAGTCCAGCCGTGCTAATGCCGGCAACGCGCACGCCGGGCGCACTCAAATGGACCATGTACCAGATTGATGGCGAGGTCGGACGCAGGTGCGGGTCGTTTGATAGCAACGGTTTGCCGGAGACAGTTCGTTTGCCGCTAACGACCCAGTTATTACTTGCAGCGAGTGCTTCAGTACCAAGCCCAACGCGATCCAGTGCAGCGGCTGCAATCGCTTGATTGTGCGCCAACTTGGCAAGCGTTTCGTTTGAAAGCCGCTGTGGTTGCATTCGCGCGGATGTACTTCTCGACTGAGTGTCTTTGCCGACGACCAGCACGTCGATCGGCGAGGTCTCGGGCAACAACTCCGCGCGTTTGTCTGCCGGCACGACGGAAAGCGCCTGGCGCATGAGGTCCAGTCGCCATGTGTCTGATAGTGCTTCGAAAAAGATCTTAACCACGACCAACGAATCCGCAGGCGTCCACGGACGAAAACTATATTGCAGAATCTGAAACTCCGGCGGCAGCGACTTCGGATCGAGTGAAGCAGCGTAAGCATTGACGCCGCGCGCGTATGCTTCCAGCAGCGCGCGTGCTCGTGGAGAGGCATTTGCGGCTTCGGCTTCAGCGGCCTGGGCAAAACCGTACGTGCGATGTAGCTTGTCCTGCTCCAAAACGAAATTGTTTGGACCAGCGCCGAGAACCTCCGCCAGTTCGCCGCGCGCCGTGCGACGGTAGAGATCCATTTGCCACAGGCGATCGGCGGCGGTGGCATACCCCTGCCCGAAATAGAGGTCTTCGTCGTTCTGCGCTTCAACGTAAGGGATGCCACGTTCGTCGCGACGGATCGTGATGCGGTCCTTGATGCCCTTGATTTGAATCGCCTGCTGTTGAGAAGTCGTCTGGCCGGAGTGCGGGACACTTAAAAGACAGATGAGAATCAAAAAGAAGACTGTTAGGCGTCGCATTGCGCGATACTAGCACAGGATTCGATCTTGTTAATCTTGTAAATCCTGCAAATCCTGTCTAGAATCCGACAGCAATGAGGCGCCTTATCTTCATTCTGATACTGGTGATGAGCATCGCCGCTGTGGCGGCGGCACAACAGCGCCCGCTGATCACTGAAGACGTCGACATCATCCCTCCCGGCTCGATCCGTATCGAGGCCGGTATCGATTTCATGCAGGGCGCGAAGTACACGGTATCAGGCATCCGAGGTGATCTCACGCGCGTCGGTGTTATCGGCGTGAATTTCGGCATGGGCCCGAACGTCGAGTTTCAAATCGAAGGCGTGGCGCAGAATTACATCAGCATAAACTCACGTGGTCCATCAGCAATCCCGCTCGAGCTTGCACCGGGCGCAAACTCCACCAACGATACTGGCGACTTTACGCTCGCCGCGAAATTCAAACTCCGCAACGAGACTCGGCGCGGACCTTCGTTCGGCTTTCGCTTCGGCGTGCAACTCCCAAACTCAAATCAAGCGCGCGGCATCGGTATCAACCAAACAAACGCGTTCGGTTCGATCCTGGTTGGCAAGAAGTTTGGCCACGATGGACGCTTCAATACATTCGGCAATCTCGGTATCGCGATTCTCACCGCGCCAACCCAATTATTTTCACAGAACGACGTTCTGACCTACGGCGTAGCCGGAATTTTTCGTATCAACAAACAGCTCAGTCTTGCAGGTGAAGTTAACGGGCGAGCTAACACGCGTCCGGGCAATGGTCCACTCGGCACTGAATCGCAATCAGAAGCACGACTCGGCATGCAAATCAGAGCGTCGGGATTGCGCTTCGACTTCGCCGGCATCAAAGGTCTCACCAGCTTCAGTCCAAACTCCGGTTTCACTGTCGGCATCACTTACGACACTCCTTCCGTTTTCGCACCGGTGAAATGAGCCGCGGATTTACGCGGATACACGCGGATTATGAATTCGAGTGCTGTCTGTGTTTTGATTAACGCCGCATGTACGACTGGTTAGCTGCGATTGCCCGGTGGTTGGAAATTCACGTTATCCGCCTGCCTTTATATTTTGCGGCGCCGGCGATGATCATCATCGGCGCGCTCGATTCATCGCTCCTGTCGTTGCCGGAAATTAACGACTATCTCGTCGTCGGACGGTGTTTTAGAGACCCCAGTGCCGCGTTTTATTTTCCGCTGTTTGCCGCCATCGGTTCAGTCCTCGGTTGCCATCTGCTTTACACCATTGTTCGCCGCGGCGGGCAGGCGGTATTGCGCAAGCGGTTCAACCTGCAAAGCATCAAACGCGTCGAGCGCGCGTACGAGCGGTTTGGTTTTCTTGCGATTGGCATTCCGGCAATTCTTCCGCCGCCGTTGCCGTTCAAGATCTTCGTGGCGACTGCCGGCGCGCTCGAGTATCCGCGTTGGAAGTTTTTATTGACGGTAATGATTGCGCGGTCGGTGCGCTATTACGTCGAAGGCGTGCTGGCTGTATTCTATGGCCGGCGAGTTTTGCTTTTCATGAAAGATAACGGACTGGTAATTATTAGTATTGTGGCCACGCTGCTGCTTGTGGCCGGAATCATTTATTTAATTGTCAACCGGCGCAAAGTCGCCACCGCCCCAATCGAGCCTGACGAACAAAGTCTCGATGCTGAAAGGACCACTGATTGAAATCTTTTCTTCATGCCGTAACAAAACGACTGACCCGTCTTTCTGAATACTTGATCACGTTTGGCTCATTTGGTCTTTTTGCCGTCGCTTTGCTCGACTCGACCTTTGTCCCATTGCCGAGCAGTGCAGACGCATTGATGTTGTTACTGTCAACGACGAATCCGAGCTGGATGTTGCTTTACGCGTTTATGGCTACCAGCGGTTCCGCGTTGGGCTGTTGCATTCTCTACCTCATATCGAGACGCGCGGGAGCGCGCGCATTGAGGAGATTTTCAGAGGCGAAACAGGCGCGCGTCAAAATGCTTATCGAGCGTTACGACATGATAGCGGTGCTGGTGGCGACGTTGTTGCCACCACCGTTTCCGTTCAAGTTGTTTGTGGTGACGGCCGGCGTTTTCCGATTCAGTTTGCTGCGTTTCATGCTGGCGATTATTGCGGGTCGCGCGTTTCGGTTCTTACTTGAAGGTTATTTCGCGGTGCGTTACGGCGTACAGGCGAAGGAGATCCTGGCTAAGTATTATCCGTGGATTGGATTGGGACTGGTCGTTGCGATTGTGTTGTTTGTCTTAATCAAGCAGAGACGTTTGTTTCGTGTTCAGCCGGGAAGTTCTGTGGCCAACTCCGGAAACTGAAACCGTCTTGCAGCCGCGAGATCCTTGATGCCGTGCGTCTCCTGGAGCTCGGTGAGTAACAACAGAAAGATCTGCGCAGTGGCGAGCGCATCACTGCCCGCGCGATGCCGGCTACCAATCGGAATCGAGAAATGGCCGGCAATCGTCTCCAAGCGGTGATTGGCCAAATCCGGCATTGCGCGTCGTGAAAGTCTGACGGTGCAAAGATGCGGATTCACCATGCGATGTCCGGGATAGACGCGTGAGATCTCGTGGTTCAGAAAACTCGTATCAAACGGAGCGTTATGGGCCACCAGCACCGAGTCGCTCACGAAGTCGAGCCATTTCGGTGCGACCTCAGCAAAAACTGGAGCGCTCTTCACCATCTCGTTTGAGATTCCGGTGAGCGATGCGACAAAACGAGGAATCGGAATCTCCGGATTGACGAGCGACACGAATTTGTCGACGATGCGTCCAGCGCGAATTCGATATGCGCCGAGTTCGATCAGTCGATTCGGCGGTGTCTTGGCGCCGGTTGCTTCGACGTCGACGACTACGAAGTCCAGATCTTTAAGCGCGCGCGAATGACTGTCGTCCGCCAACAGTTCGACTGTGTTATTAATGATCTTGAAGCGACGATCGTTGCGGATTAGATCGGCGACGAGTAAACCCGCAAGCTCGTCGTCGATGTGAGATAGTTTGAATACTGCGTCGACGATTTCAGAGGCCGCTGCGCGTCCGCCGGAGTCCGTTAATAGGTCGATTGTGTCCTGAACGAGGGTGGAATCGGAAACTAAGTTTGGATAAGGCAGCATTCGGCGGCGATTGTAGCACGGCCCGTATATTTATCGAGGTAGAAATTGAACGCTGAAGAGGTAATCGATCAGTTCAGAACGACCGGCGCGTTGCTCGAAGGTCATTTCCAACTTTCGAGTGGGTTGCATAGCACGGTCTATTTGCAGTGCGCCCTCGTGCTTCAGTTTCCGGAGAAGGCGGAGGCGTTTGGACGCGCGATTGCCGAGCGGTTTCGAGATGAAGGTATTCAGTTGGTAGCCTCGCCCGCGATTGGTGGCATTGTGATTGGTCATGAAGTCGCGCGAGCGTTGGGAGCGAGGTTCGTGTGGACCGAGCGCGAGGCTGGAGAGATGACATTGCGCAGAGGATTTACAGTCTCGCCTGGTGAAAAGACGCTCGTGGTTGAAGACGTGATCACGACTGGCGGCTCAACGCGTGAAACCATCGACGCGCTGAAGCGTGCCGGAGCAAACGTAGTGGCGGCGGCGTCGATTATCGATCGCTCGGGAGGAAGTGCAGATGTTGGCGTCCCGCTCGCGTCGCTGGCGTCGTTGAGAGTTTTGTCCGTCGATCCTTCTGCATGCGACGCCTGCAAACTCGGCGCACCAGTCGTGAAACCAGGCAGCCGCCAAAAGAATGTATAGAAGCCTGCGCCGTGAATTACAAACTCCTCATTCAGTACGACGGCACCGATTTTCATGGATGGCAGATTCAGGACGATCTCAGAACTGTTCAGGGTGAGTTGACGAATGCATTGTCGTTGATTGATGGACGCAGTGTGAATGTTCATGGTTCAGGGCGCACTGATGCCGGTGTTCACGCTGAAGGACAGGTGGCCAGTGTTGAGATTCAGCGCGAGATAACGCCGGTAAAGCTTCGTGCGGCAATCAATGGAAACATCGGCAGGGACGTGCGCGTGCTGACGGTCGAGACCGCGGCTGACGATTTCCACGCGCGCTATTCAGCACTCGAAAAGACCTACGTTTATCGAATCGTGAATGGTCCGGTGATCTCGCCGTTTTGGTCGCGCTACGCGTATCACGAAGCACGCGAATTGGATCTCGAACGTATGCAGCGCGCTGCCGAGTTGTTTTGTGGCAGGCACGATTGGACCGCGTTTTCGGCGGCGCAGTCAGATGTTGAGAATCGCGTTCGAACGGTCACGCGGGTTGAGATAATCGAGCGAGCGGACGAACGATCGCGCAGTTCGTTGATCGAGATTTGTGTGAGCGCTGATGGATTTCTGCGTTACATGGTGCGCGCAATCGCAGGCACATTGCTGACAGTCGGACGCGATGAATTGAACGGCGACGCGATCAGGGAAGCGCTCGAGAACGACATCCGCCCATTGGCGGCGGTGACCGCCCCCGCCTGCGGGCTTACCTTGCTTTCGGTGCGGTACGAATGAAATAGGTCCTATAGGACCTATATGACCTATAATCCGGTTGATGCTTTCAGACTTCGCAGGAATAATTCAAAAGGGAACACGAGAAGAGGCGCTGCTCGCCGCTGTCGCCTGGGATCGATTGCCGCGTCACGTGGCCATCATCATGGACGGCAACGGACGCTGGGCGGCCCAGCGCGGCCAGCCACGAATCGCGGGTCATCGCGCGGGTGTCGAAGCCGTTCGCGCTGCTGTCGACACGGGCGCGCGTTTGGGTCTCGGCGCACTGACCCTGTACGCCTTCTCAACAGAAAACTGGAAGCGACCTCGTTATGAGATCGACGCGTTGATGCGCATGTTGCGTCGTTATCTGCGACTCGAGCTCGACGAGATCGATCGACAGGGGATCAAGTTTCAGGCGATTGGCCGAACTGGTGCGCTCGCCGAAAACGTCAGAAAAGAGATTCAACGCGCCACCGAACAGACTGCCAGAAACAAGGGCATGATTTTGAGTGTGGCATTAAATTACGGCGGGCGTGCGGAGATCGTCGATGCGGCACGCGCCGCTGTGCGGAGACTGGTTGACGAAGGCAGCCGTCCTGACGAGCTCACCGACGAGCGTATCGCCAACGAGCTTTACACCAGAAATCTACCCGAGCTCGATCTGCTCGTGCGCACGAGCGGTGAGCTGAGGATCTCAAATTTCTTACTCTGGCAAAGCGCCTACAGCGAGATCTACGTCACCGAAACCCTTTGGCCCGACTTTCGCCGCGTGCACCTGCTCGAAGCCATCGTCGACTACCAGCGCCGCGACCGCCGCTTCGGCGGCTTGAAACTGGTGGTGAGCCACAAAAAGGCACAATAAAATTAGCCACGAAAAAGCACAAGAAGCACAAATGTTTGAAGAGATCTTTTTGTGCTCTTCTTTGTGCCTCTTTGTGGCTAAAGACTAACTGAATGAAGAGAATTCTAACCGCGCTCGTAGCTTTGCCTGTTCTGATCGCTTCAATTCTCGTTTCCTCTTTATGGTGGTTGTTTGTGGTACTCGCGGCGGCGGCGATGGTCGTTGGGCTGTGGGAATTTTACCTGCTCGCCAAAAAACTCCAACTCAAGCCTGATGTGGCGGCGGGTTATGTGGCCGGCGCTGCATTGATCACGATCGCACTGCAGAATGACCTCGCCATTAACTTATTGCTGGTCCAATTCGTCATCATCGTACTGACCGCCGTCACGCTCGTTGCCGCAACTCTGCGCGGCGCTCCGTTCGACAAGTTGCTCGCCTCAGCGGGCGCGACGATTCTCGGCGTCTTGTATGTGCCGTTACTTGGCAGCCATCTCGTCTCCATTCGCACGGGTTTCAAACCAACTTTATCGGCACACTTACTCTCCTTCTTTTTTCTCGTCCTGATGGGCGCTGACGCCGGCGCCTATTACGTCGGTCGCGCTCTTGGCAAACACAAACTCGCTCCCCAGATCAGTCCGGGCAAAACCTGGGAAGGCGCAGTCGGTGGTCTTGCAGCCGCGTTGGGCTTCGCGGTTCTCGCCCACTTCTGGTTCTTTCGTGAGCTGCCTCTGAAGTTCACGTTACCGTTGGCTGCAATCATGACTATCGTAGGCGTTTTTGGGGATCTCGCGGAGAGCGCGTTGAAACGTGGCGCGGGAGCGAAAGATGCTGCGAGTATTCTGCCCGGTCACGGCGGTATCCTCGACCGGCTCGATAGCTTGCTCTTCAATGCACCACTCATCTACTATTTTGCTCACTTCTACTTCCAGAGCTGATCGCTAAAACATGACGACGAAAAAGATCGTTTTGATTGTAGGCGGAGTGGTCGTCGCGCTCGGTTTTCTCGTCGCATTGTTTGTCGGCGGGATCGTCGGTTTTGCTTTGTACTCCGTCGGCAACAGCGAAGCAGCAGTGAAAGCGAAGGATTTTCTGCGTAAGAGCGACAAGCTAAAGGCGGACATCGGCGAGGTGAAAGACTTCGGCAGCATCGTCACCGGAAGCGTCACTGTTCACAACGGCGAGGGCGAAGCAACGCTGAACCTAAAGGTAGTCGGCGACCGCAAGACCGTTAACGCTTCGGTTCACCTCGTGATGGTAAGCGGGAGCACCTGGCGCGTGAGCTCAGCCTCTTACATAAACACCGCCGGCCAGAAGATCGATCTCCTCGACCCCTACGATTCAAGCGTACAAATTCCTCTATTGATTGCATGAGCGAGTCACCAACGCACAGCACCGGAGTTGCGATACTTGGCTCAACCGGATCCATCGGCTGCAATAGTCTTCGCGTAATCGAATCTCTAACAACGCAACGCATGCGCGTCGTCGCGCTCGCTGCCGGCACTAACGTCGAACGACTCGCCGATCAGATTGCGCAACACTTGCCCGAGGTAGTTTCCGTTGACACTGAAGTCGCGGCCCACGAACTGCGCGCGCTGCTGTTCGCACGCGATATCGATCTTCCTCGCATCGTCACTGGCGAAGCAGGATTGATCGAAGTTGCCACTCATCCGCAGGCTGATTGCGTTATTTCGGCGACAGTGGGCGCCGTCGGTTTTGTGCCGACACTCAAAGCGCTCGAAAAGGGCAAGCGAGTGGCCCTGGCCAACAAGGAAACATTGGTTATGGCCGGCGAGCTGATGACGCAAGCCGCCAAACAATCAGGCGCTCAGTTGTTGCCGGTCGATTCTGAACACAACGCGCTGCATCAATGCTTGCGCGGCGAGCGTCGCGAAGAAGTGCGACGGATCATCCTCACTGCTTCCGGTGGACCGTTCCGCACGAAGAACAAAGCCGAAATGAAACTCGCGAGCGTGGCGGAAGCAATGCATCACCCAACCTGGAACATGGGTGCGAAAATCACGATCGATTCCGCAACGTTAATGAACAAAGGACTGGAAGTCATCGAAGCGCGCTGGCTGTTTGGTTTTGGACCCGATCAGATCGACATACTCGTACATCCCGAGTCAGTGGTCCATTCGATGATCGAAATGGTGGACGGTTCGGTGATCGCGCAGATGGGCGTCACCGATATGCGTCACGCGATTCAATATGCGCTGACGTATCCAGAGCGACACGCATGTCAATTGCCACCGTTGGATTTAACTGCCGTTTCCGGTCTTCACTTTGAAACTCCCGATCTCGAGCGATTTCCGTGCATCAGGCTGGCCTATCGAGCGCTGCGCGAAGGTGGCACGTTGCCCGCCGCCATGAACGCTGCAAACGAAGTAGCGGTCAGCGCTTTTCTAGGCGAACGAATCTGTTTGACGGAGATTGCTCAAGTCATTGAATCCGTCATGAATGATCACTCAAATCAACCTGCCAAAGACATTGAAACGATCCTCGAAGCCGATCGTCACGCACGTCTCGCCGCACTTGCCGTCATTGAAAAACTTATCTGCCACAAAGAAGCACAAAATGCGCAAATGCTTTCCTGAAACCTTTGTGTCTCTTTGTGGTCGGAAACTATTGTTTGACGTTATCTCAACCGGACGCGTAAACTCGACTATGGTTGTATCGATACAAGGGTTCGAAAAGGCTCTGAATGGCTTATTTAGTTTACCTGCTGGGGTTCATCTTCATACTCGGTTCCGCTGTAGTTCTTCACGAGTTCGGCCATTTCATCGTTGCCAAACTTTTTAAGATTCGCGTCGAGACCTTTTCGGTGGGCTTTGGCCCGCGTTTGTTCGGCAAAAGGTGGGGACACACGGATTACCGCGTCTCGGCCATCCCACTCGGCGGTTATGTAAAGTTAGGCGGAGACGAGTCAAATGCGCCACTCGAAGGCGCTGGCGCTCAGGATATCCCGCCCCAGGAGATGTTCAACCTGCGTCCAAGATGGCAGCGGGTACTTGTTGCGCTGGCCGGACCAATCATGAATATCCTCACAGCGCTCGCGATACCATTTGCAGGAGCCTTTGTGTACGGTGTTCCGGCTACGCCTGCGCCGGTCGTTTACGACATGCAGCGCGGTGGCGCCGCTGAAGTCGCCGGTCTCAAGCAAGGTGATCGAATAGTTTCTTTCAACGGCACAGAGAATCCGAGTTGGGATGTAATTTCTGGTGATGCGCTGCTCTCACCGGGACGCCCTCTGCCAGTGGTGGTAAATCGAAACGGATCGGAAATTCCTTTGACCATCACGCCCTCTGTGCGCGTGGAAAATGGCGACACCGCGGGCTTTTTGGACTTCGTTCCGGATTACGGTGGACTGCCAGTAGTCATCGCAGCAGTAGACCCTACTTCACCGGCAGCAGAGGCAGGTCTGAAAGACGGCGATCGTTTCATTTCGATTGGCGGCGAGAGCATCAGGAGTTCTGCACAAGTTACGGAATACATTCGCAGTCACGACGCACAAAAAATCCCGATTACAGTCGACCGCTCCGGTCAGACCGTACAGCTAACAACTAACGAGCGACGCATCAACGGCAAACTGGGAATTACCGTTACGGAACAGTTTCCGCTCTATCCCGCGACTGTGAAGTCGGCTGGGAAATATGCCTACGACTCCAACATTCAGATTTTGCGTTTGACCGGAAAAGCACTGGGACAGGTTTTCACCGGCCAGCGATCCGTGCGCAACACGCTGTCAGGTCCGATCGGCATTTATCAGGCGACGCAAAAATCGATTGAAAAACTGGGCTGGGACGGCGTTTTCGGCATGCTCGGTTTTCTGAGTCTGAACCTCGGCATCTTCAACCTGTTGCCGATTCCGGTGCTCGACGGCGGTGCTATCTTCCTGCTGCTGATCGAAGGACTGCTCGCGTTGATAGGTTTATCGATCTCAGCGGCCGTCCGGGATCGTATTCAACAAGTGGGGTTTGTGATGGTGCTGCTGTTGATGGTGTTCGTGCTCACCAACGACTTCATTAAGACGTTTGGAGGGAATCGCGAACCGGCAAAACCGCCGGCTGCCAGCTCACCGGCAAAATAGGCAATGCGCAAAACGCGACCAGTTCAAGTTAAGCACATTCAAATCGGTGGTGGCGCTCCCGTTGCTATTCAGTCGATGACCAAGACTGACACTTCGGACGTCGGCGCCACTGTGGCTCAAATCGAGGAGATGGTGCGCGCGGGTTGTGAGATCGTCAGGCTCGCGGTCCCTGATAACGACGCAGCGATCGCTTTGAAAGAAATCCGCAAGCGCGTGCCCGACGTGCCTATCGTCGCGGACATTCATTTCCATTACAAACTGGCGTTGCTGGCGTTGGAAGCCGGTATCGACAAGCTGCGCCTGAATCCGGGCAACATCGGTGCACACGAACGCGTGCGTCAGGTCGTGCGTGCAGCGCAAGCGCAGAAGGTGCCGATTCGTATCGGCGTCAACGGTGGCTCGCTCGAAAAGGATTTGCTGAAGAAGTACGGTACGGCGACTCCCGAAGCGATGGTCGAGTCGGCGATGCGACATATTCGCATTCTCGAAGATCTGGACTTCACTGACATCGTCATCTCGCTCAAAGCTTCCGACGTCCATCGCACGGTTGCTGCCTATCGTCTGCTGGCGGAGAAGGTTGACTATCCGTTTCATCTAGGTGTGACTGAAGCGGGCACTTCGTTTAGCGGCACGGTGAAGTCGTCGATCGGACTCGGCATTCTGCTTCACGAGGGAATCGGCGACACCATTAGAGTTTCACTTGCTGCCGAGCCACAGGAAGAAGTTCGCGTCGCGTGGGAGATTGTGAAGTCGCTTGGTCTGCGCACGCGCGGCGTGACGGTTGTGGCTTGTCCAACCTGCGGCCGCCTCGATGTTGATAACTTTGTTGGGATTGTGACTGAGATCGAGCGCCGGCTGGCGCACATTGAAGAGCCGCTCCATCTTTCGATCATGGGTTGTGCGGTGAATGGACCAGGCGAAGCTCACGACTCACAGCTTGGAATAACGTTCGGTCGGGGTGTCGGGATGATATTCAAAGATGGTGTGCCGATGCGGAAAGTGGCTGGCGAGGATATCGTCGAAGCCTTCGTGACCGAGACTGAGAAGCTGCTCGCTGAATTGAAAACAGAACCATCCACAGATTACGCAGATTCTATAAAACAATCTGTGTAATCTGTGGATTGTTATACGGTTAACGGACTTTCGGACGTTTGGTTGCCGAAATCTCACCAGCCATTACTAAAAACAACGCATCAGTCGTCACCTTGCGGTTGATGTTGACGATCAACTGCTCGCGCAGGTCCTCAATTTGCAGTATCCAATCAGCCGCGCGACTCGCATCGAGCGTCTTACTAATCTCCTTCAGCTCCGCTGACAAATCCTCATTCACGAGTTGATTCGTATCAACTCCCACCGACAACATCCACGCATCGCGAATCAACGTCTCGAGCACGTCCAGTCGCTCTTCAAACTCATCTTTATATTGCGCTTCGTTGAGCTGCTCCGCTGAACGCAGCAGTTGCGCGCGATCGTTGCTGACAACCAGCGCCTTGAGCACCTGGAGCATTGCTTTCCGCTGCGATGTGAACGTGTCGAGATCGCCTGACAACGCTCGTCCGATGCTTCCGCCCGCCGCCCGAGCCCGCAATCGTGCGGTCTTCGAATCGACCAGATTGTCCTTAATCAAATGACTTTCGATCTCAGCCGGCGTCAAAGGCGAAAAGCGAATCATCTGGCAGCGCGAAAGTATCGTCGGCAAAAGCATTGCCGGACGCGCCGTGATCAAAATCAGATACGACGTTCTTGGCGGCTCTTCAAGGACTTTGAGCAACGCGTTCGCTGATGCGTCGTTGAGCTTGTCAGCCTCGTCGATCAGAAAAACGCGTGCCTTGCCCTCAAACGGGCGGAAGTTCGCTTCTTTCTCGATCTGACGCATCTGCTCGACGCGCAACACGCGCTTCGGTGCGACGACGAGCCCAACGTCGGGATGGTCCGTCCAGATGATCTGCGCCCACTCATCAGCATCCTCACGTTGTGGGTAGTTGAGTTTGAAGATACGCCTGCATGAAGAACACACGCCACACGCTTCGTGGTCCTTCGGCGTGCGGCAGTTCAAAGCACGAGCAACTTCGAGCGCAAAGAGTTTCTTGCCGATACCTTCCTCGCCTGTGAAGAGCAGAGCGCCAGGCAGCCGGTCGGAAACCAGCAGCCGCTTCAGTGCTGCCTTTACGCGCGCGTTACCAGTCAGTTCATCGAACATAATTCACTGCAAAGTGGCCCCTGCTTTGTAAATACGGAACGACAATCTCCTTAACTCGATCGTGCGTCTGCTCCACTGGACCACTCGTGTCGATCAACTTCACTCGCTCCGGTTCCGCCAAAGCGATCTGCAAATACGCGTCGCGCACGCGCGCGTGAAAGTCGGCATGCTCGATATCAAGCCGATCGCGCGACGAAGTCTTACTAGTCGAACGTCGGGTTGTGCGATTGGTTGACTCCTCAACCGACACGTCAAAAAGTAACGTCAAGTCAGGCTTCAAACCTTCCGTCGCGAGTTGAACAATCTGCGCGATCAACTCAGGCGCGAAGCCGCGTCCGCCGCCCTGATACGCGACTGTCGCGTCGGCATAGCGATCCGAGATCACGACTCTTCCCGCCGCCAGCGCCGGACGAACCATACGACGCACGTGCTGCGCTCGATCTGCGGCGAAGACAAGCAGTTCGGTTAACGGATCGACTTCTTCCGTAGCGTCGAGCAACGCTGCGCGCAATCGTAGACCAAGCGTAGTGCCACCGGGCTCGCGCGTCAGTAGCGCGTCGCAACCGTTAGCGCGCAGGAAGTTGCCGAGTAAACGGAGTTGAGTCGACTTCCCACTTCCGTCGATACCCTCGAAGGTAATGAAAGTGCCAGACACTAGTGGTGGAGTGTAAACGAATGTCACGCCTCAGGCGAGTTGACATCGTGACGAACTTCTCGCGGATTGGCTTCGGGAGTGGCTGTCGAATGCAGGTCGCCAGTGGCCCGCCGCGATTGTGAAATGGTGGAGATGGCGTGCTTGAAAATCAGTTGTTCCTGTGAGCCTGATTCGAGCAGGACCGAAAACTTGTCGAAACTCCGGATCCGGCCGGTCAGCTTGGCGCCGTTCAATAAGTACACGATAACCGCCGTCTTCTCGCGCCGCACCGTATTGAGAAAGGCGTCCTGAATGTTTTGCGGTGCCTGTTTGCCGTCCGACATGCTTGAACCCGGTTGGTATCGTAATTCGCGCGGTTGCAATGAGAGTACAACACTGATTTTTACCTGACAAGAGATAGAACCAGATGTGAGAGAAACATGATTATTTGGACCTCGGGCCGTCGCCGGCGGCTTCCAGAACCGAGTGCAAAACGCCGTTTTCCTCACCAAAACCGTCAAACCACTCGACTCCGGGTTCATGGCGAAACCATGTCAATTGGCGTTTTGCGTAGTGACGAACGTCCAGTTTTGTCTGCTCGATGGCGCTTTCAAGGTCGCGTAAACCTTGAAGATATTCGACTACTCGGCGATATCCATGGGCGCCGAGCGCATTTGACGCGGGTGAGAATCCACGCGCCAGAAGGCCGCGAACCTCCTCAACCAGGCCGGCCTGAAAGTGGGCTTCGGTGCGTTCGTTGATTCGTTTGTAAAGCTCGGCGCGTGGTGGGTTGAGCGCGAGGATCCGCAACCGGTGTGCGCTCTCGTGCGGTTCAGGACGATCGGACTTCTGGTCCATGATCGACTGTCCGGTCTGTAGGTACACTTCGATGGCCCGTTGGACGCGCGGCCAGTCGCGCGGGTAAAGCGCGCCGGCGGCTTTGGGATCGATTTTTTGCAACAGTCGATGGAGGTGTTCTGCGCCATGTCGTTCGCGAATTCGGTTGAGGCGCTGACGCAGACATGCGTTCGTCGGAGGGCTGACAAAGAAAGGCTCCCGCAGCGCGCGCAGGTAGAAACCGGTGCCGCCGACCAGCAACGGAACGCGTCCGCGAGCTTCGATCTCTTCGATCTTTATGGCTGCTTTGCGAGCCCACTCGACGGCGGTGTAGTTGACGTCAGGAGAGACGAAGTCGATGAGGTGATGTGGAACGCCTTTGCGCTCTTCGAGAGACACTTTGGCGGTGGCGATTTGGATCTCTTTATAGACCTGGACCGAATCGCAATTGATGATTTCGCCGTTGAGTCTGAGAGCGACTTCGATACCGAGTGCGCTCTTTCCGGAGGCCGTGGGGCCTACGATGGCCAGCATGCGCAGAGTATAACGATCCACGTGATGAGGAGCACGAGAAGACCACCGAGTATTTGATTACGTGAGAATTTCATAATCTTCTCTGTGTCTCTGTGCCTCCGTGGTAAAAATGAACCACAGAGACACAGAGACAGAGAGTTTTCAATAAATACGGGTGAGCTCGATTCCAGTGTAGTAAGTCTTGAGTATCTGCTCTGCGGACCAGCCTTGCTTCGCGAGTCCATACGCGCCGACCTGACACATTCCAACACCGTGTCCCCAGCCTCGACCCGTAAAAATAAACTCAGTCACTCGCCCAGTCTCATCATACTCGCGATCGATCACGAAGAGTTGTTCACGTAGCCCGAGCGCCGAGCGAATGCGACCACCGCGAACGTGCGCAGTGCCGCTGGTCCCGACGATTTCCAAATCCGTTACTCGACGCGACGAACCACGCGCAGCGACTCGTAGATCGACAATCTGTCCGATGCCTTTCGCGGCGCGCGCCAGACGCGCCTGCACCTGCGCCACCGACAACCCGCGAGTCCAATTAGCAAACGGAGAAAAGCGATCGGCCGCGGCGCCATTTGGAGCAGGTCTTACTTCGAGAAAGTCGATCTGCCCGTTTGCAGCGAGATGGTATGTGACCGGCTCACCACCAACGAGAGCCACTGACGAAACGGGATACGGGCGCTCGCCGAGCTGTCGAAACAGAAACGCATCGGCATTCACCCGAATCGGCTGATCTTTGCCCTTGCTCGAGCGAAGAATCAGTTGCCCATCGCTTGACGCACGCGCATTGGCTTTCTGAAGTTGCAAAAGATTCCGTGCTTCGAGGATGCGTGAGACCGCGTGCAGCACACGCGCGCGCGATAGCGGTGCACGCGGACGCAACGTCGCATCGGGATAGGCTGACAAATAACCGTCACGCAGCAGCATTGCCAGATCCGCGCGGTTTTCCGCCGGTATTTGCTGCACGTCTTTGACCGCCAACAGATAATCGGCGTCAGCATTATTCAGCAACGTGCTTGCTCTGCTTTCACCAAAAACAGCAGCCGAGAGCGCGGTCGCAAAGGCAGGCGGACGATTCACATCATCGCCCATTATCGGCGTGGTTTGCCGGGCCACGCGCGCCACATTTGCCAGCCAGTTCCGCACCTCCGCAACCGTCGCATCGCTCGACAACCACGCATCCGACAGACGCTCGTGCAACGTGCCGAAGTTTTGCGTGAGTAACAAACCGATGTCTCTCGCGAGCGGCACGTGCTCGTCTTCACGCAGCTCGGCGGGTTCGCGTGTCGTTTTGATCACAAATCGATCGAATGTTGCGCTTTCCGCTGCGCATTCGCGCGCACGCAAGTAGGGAATAGCTTCGTTGAAGATGTTTTCGGAGTCTTCGGTGCGCCCGCCGCACGTCGACGTGTAAAGCGCATTGATTGGCTCACCTTGATAAGTCGCAATCAGGCCGCGCGTTTCGTCAACTGCTTTGCTAGACAGCGGATTCTCGGAAGTCAGTCCACGATAGACTTGCGATCGCGTCGTCGGCAGGAGGTCGAAGCCCTGCGACATAAACTGTCCGCGATTTTTGAGCGCGTAGGTGCGCGCGGCGATCGCCTGAGCTTTCAAGGCCTCGATTGCCGGATAGCCACCCGGTGAAAGCTCGTTGGCAACAACGCCTCGCACGTAATCTTCCAGTCCCAATTCATTGACGACTGTCAGCGAACCGCGCAGGTTTGTGAACACTTCGATTCGGCCGCGATATGGACGATCATTGAACCGCACCGGCGCATTCTTCTCGTCGTCGGAAGCAAATGCGACCGGACTGCTCGAGCTAAACATTGGTCCAGTTGGCGTGGAAGCAACCACTTCGCGCGATGGCAAGGCTGGTCGAGACGTGAGCTTAACCGCGGCGCTGCTATTCGCCGGAGCTGGTGCCGAGCGCTGTGTCGCAAGAGTGGAAGGTGGTCCATCGATCGTTGCGTCAAGACCGGCTGCTTCGAGACGTGCTCGTAATTCCTCAGCCTCTTCTCGCGGACGTTTTGGTCCAACTGCGAGTCCCCACGTCTTGGTCTCGGTGTCGTAAGTAGCTTGTGTATCCTCAGTGACAACCTTGCGGATCTCTTTGGCGTAGTCTTCCGCTTCCTCGCGCGATGCCGCGCCGCCGACCATCACACGATAAGTTGCGTCCGCATTCGTGGCTGGCAGAGGCGAGAGAAGTCGAGGATCGACCCGCACGCGTGACGAATCGAGGGCCAGCAGAGTCTTGCCGTTGCCACTCGCGTTCATCAGATGACCAATGGTGGAGATAATTGCGGAACGCGCGTCAGTCGTTAGAGCCACACGAATCACGGGTTCGGGCCCTACTAGTGGAGTCAGACTGGGCGAGGTCAGAGTCGGAGACGGAATAATCGGGGTAGACGCCGGCGGTGGGGTCCAGACCGGTTGTGTCCGGCGTGGCCGAGTATCTTCGCGGCTTTGTTGTTGAGCGAACGCTATGGGGAGAAGAAGCGACTGCGCCAGCAGCAAAACAATCAGTCTGCGGACGAGGGAACTACACATCGAGCGGATACTACTACAAAAACCATCCACAGATTACACAGATTTTCTGTTCTGTCTATTCTGCGTAATCTGCGTAATCTGTGGATCAGAACACCAACTATATGGTATAGACGGATCAACCCCCGGTAGCCAGGACTAAGGCGGCAGCGGCTTTTTGGTCTGTCCCAGACAATGAGGAGGCCTGACAGTCCTCATGAGGAAGACTACTTCCAAAGGCGTTCCGTTCCTAATGATCGCTTCGCTGGTCTTGGCGACGCTCGCCCTCAGCTGTCTGCCAAAACCGCCTGGCGAAAGCGGCGACATCACGATCACGCTCTATGGCTTCTCGATTATGAAAGAGTCGCTGGAGAAGGCGATCTTTCCAGGCTTCACCGCGAAATGGAAACAGCAGCACGGGCAGGTAGTTCAGTTTCAATCGTCGTTTGCGGGTTCGGAGACGATCACCAATCAGATTCTGCGCGGCGCGCCGTCTGACGTTGCAATACTGTCGATTGAACGCGACGTACAGCGCCTGCAGAAAGATGGATTTGTCACCTCTGACTGGCATTCGTTTCCGGCCCACGGAATGGTGAACAAGACACCTTTCGTGATTATCGTCCGAAAGGGAAACCCCAAAGGGATTCGCGATTTTTCAGACCTGGCCAAGCCGGGAATCCGGCTAATCCATCCTGATCCTACTAGTTCAGGCGGCGCGCAGTGGTCGATACTCGCGATTTACGGTTCGGAGTTGAAGACATCAGAAAAGGAGTCCAGTGAGCCAGACAAAGGACGCGCGCTGCAAACACTGCGCGCGATCTGGAAAAACGTGATCTCAACTCCGGGTTCGGCCCGCGAGGCGCGCACGACGTTTGAGCTCGGCAACGGCGACGCGCTGATTACTTATGAGCTCGAAGCATTGCTGATGAAAGAAGCAAACTCGCCGATCGAAGTCGTCGTGCCGCAGGCGACCATCTTCAGCGAGCATCCGGCGGTGGTGATCGACAAGAACGTCACCGCAGCAAAGCGTCAGGTGGTCGACGCGTTTATGCAGTACCTGTGGAGCGACGAAGCACAGGAAGCCTTTGTGAAGTTTCACTTTTACTCGACGACCAACGATGCGTTCAATCAGACAAACAAGGAATTTGGACACATCGAGATGCCGTTTGGGATCGATTACTTTGGTGGTTGGGGCAAAGCATATCCCGAAGTGATCGAGCATATATTTCGGGATCAGGTGCAGAGGAAATGAGCACCATCGCATCGTCAATGCGTCATGTGCGTGGGTTCGACGTCGCGCGGCCCTTGAGCATCGGAATGCTCGTCTTCATGATGCTGCCGCTGGTCTTCCTGCCGTTGGCCTCGATCTTCATCTTTGGAACAAGCAACGGGCTGGATAAGTTTTGGGGCGCATTGAGTGCGCCTGAAGCCGTGTTTGCGCTCAAGCTCTCGATGGCGACGAGCTTCTGGGCCACGGTCTTCAATGTCATCTTCGGACTCTTCGCCGCCTACGTCCTTTCACGTTACAACTTCTGGGGCCGCAACGCTCTCATCGTCACGATCTCACTTCCAACGGCAATTCCGACGGCGGTCGCGGGGTTTGCGTTGTTATTGCTTTGGGGACCATACGGCACGCTCGGTCGTCTTCTTGCTCCGCACGGTATTCAAATGATGTTCACTGCCAGCGCGATCATCCTGGCAAATATCTTTGTCACTTTTCCGCTCGCATTCGGCGTGATTAAGCCGGTCTTCGACACGATGAGTCACTCGCTCGAAGAAGCCTCGGCGACCATTGGCGCGACGCGTTTGCAAACGTTCTGGCATGTGACGCTGCCGTCGTTGCGCGGCGCGATCGTTTCGGGCGCGTTGCTCACGTTCGCACGCGCTGTCGGTGAGTTTGGCTCGACGATACTCGTCTCGGGTAATCTTGCCGGACGAACACAAACCGCGCCTTTGTATATCTTCGCGAAGTTCAACGAAGGTCAGATCGAGGCGGCGAATGCAATCGCGATCGTCCTGGCGCTATTTTCATTTTTGATTTTCAGCGTGCTGTTCTTTGCTCGCGATTGGCTCGACGTTGATTAAGGTAGTCGGTTGTGAAAGCGAAAGAGACATTGATTCCGAGACCTGAACAGTCAGCATCGATTGCTGATCCGCCGCCGGCTGCTGCGAGTGTGGTTGGAATCAGTAAACGCTTCGGCAAGACGAGTGTGCTCGAAAACATAAGCTTCGATGTGGCCGAGGGTGAGGTTTTGGTTCTGTTAGGCGCGTCTGGCAGCGGCAAGACGACTATCTTACGAATCATCGCCGGGCTTGAGATGCCTTACACGGGCAAAGTCATACTTCACGGCAAAGACGTCACTGAACTGCCGGCGAGAGAGCGTGGCGTCGGCGTCATCTTTCAATCGTACGCGTTGTTTCCGAAGATGACTGTTGAGAAGAACATCGGTTACGGGCTGCGCATTCGGAAACGCAGACGCAAAGAGATCCGCCAGACGGTAAACGAGCTGCTCTCACTGGTCCAGCTCGAGGAACATCGCAAAAAGTATCCCTCGCAGCTCTCGGGCGGCCAGCAACAGCGCGTCGCGATTGCGAGAACGCTCGCTTACAAACCCGAAGTGTTGCTCTTCGACGAACCGTTCGGCGCACTCGACACGCAAACGCGCGTTCATCTGCGCCGCGAGATCCGCGCGCTGCTGAAGAAAGTGAACGTGCCGTCGATCTTCATCACGCACGATCAGGAAGAGGCGCTCGAGCTCGGAGATCGTGTCGCTGTGATCAATGTGGGCCATATCGAACAGATCGGCACTCCGTTTGAGATCTACAATCATCCTGCGACTGAGTATGTCGCGACTTTTCTCGGTGCAGCCAACGTGCTCGACGCAGTTGTAGGGAAAGACTTGCTCGAAATTGGTTCCGCGCAAATTCCGGCGACCCTGGATCCGGAGAAGTTTAAGCCAGGAGCTTGTGTGAAAGTGATCTTTAGGCCCGAAGATGTTTCGTTGACGCGCGGAGATTTTCTGCGACCGGGGCACGCCAGGATCGGCGTTGCCACTATTGAAGAGATCACTTTCGTCGGTGCTTACGAGCGTCTGCGTTTGCGCTTGGACCATCCGGAGGAGTGTAAGACTGATGAAACTCCTTACTATCTGACCACCGAAACCCCCGAAAGGAAGCCGACAAAATCGATCATGGTCACGCGCCCAAAACCAGAAGCGAGCGCGACACGGTTGCACGTCGGCGAGCGCGTGGTAGTGGCGCTAAATGCATTCACTGTTCTGCCACCACAAAGCACAAAGAGCCCAAATTGAAGAGCATCGGATTCGTCTTTTGTGTCTTATTTGTGCCTCTTTGCGGCTTGGCTTCGGCTCAGTCACAAACGGACAATCAGCTATGGAGCGATGTTCAAGTCGCGGTGCCGGTCACCAGCACGATCGATTTCAATGTTCTTGGCACGTTGCGTCTCGGGCGCGATATTAGTCGTCCCGTGGACGAACGCATCGGCGTCGGATTCTCGTTCAAGTTCGGAAAATATCTCGCCGTTGCACCAAACTATGTATATATCGGCACGCAGCCATTTAAGGACCGGAAAGGTTGGGAAAGTCGCCTTTCACTGCCGGTTACAGTTCGCTTCGCTTTGGACAAGTTTCGGCTGAGCGATCGAAATCTCTTTGAACGCCGCTTCCGAAGTCCAGGTATCAATTCGACGCGCTACCGCAACAGATTTCAACTCGAACATCCCGTTGGTCCAAGCAAGCTTGGTCTGTCACTATTTGTCGCAGATGAAGTCTTCTACGACTGGAGCGTCAATCGCTGGGTGCGCAACCGCTTCACCCTCGGCGCCAGCAAAGTATTCAACAAACACTTCACCCAGGACTTCTATTACCTGCGGCAGAACGACGGCGTCAGCGTCCCAGGCGATCTAAACGTCATCGGCACCACCCTAAGAATCAGACTGTAAGCCACAAAGAGGCACAAGAAGATGCGAGGAAGTAAGGAAATGTTTGATTGTGGCTGCATTAGTAGACTAGAATTTTCCCATGAGTAAAGCGGAAATACTTGAAGCACTACCTGGCCTCACGCCAGAAGAGCGAAACGAGATCTTGCTGAAGATAACCGAGCTTGATGCAGGTCTTTGGTTTGATCACGACGATCCCCTCACCGATGAAGAGAAGGCGCTCATCGAAGCTCGCATTGCTGCTCATGAACGAAATCCCGAGACGGCGATTCCGTGGGAGGATGTTAAGGCTCGCCTGACTCGGAGAATTAGTGAGTGACATTCGCAGTTGTTGTCCGGCCGGAGGTTGATGCCGATCTCCGCGAGGCAGAAGCGTGGTATGAGCAGCAGGAGCCGGGTCTAGGTCGGAAGTTTCTGCAAGACGTGGTTGCCACAATCGATCGCCTCCTTCAAAACCCATTCCTGTACTTTGTGCGTTATCGGCGACAGCAGGTGCGCTGGGCCTACGCACGCAAATTCCCATATCGAGTCATCTTCAGCGTAATAGGGGATACTGTAGTTGTTTATGCAGTAATTCACCGAGCACGACACGACCGCAACTGGAAAGCACGAATTTACTAGCTAGCTGCCGAGTGACTGCACGGCAAGGTGGTGGAACTCGCGGCGGATGGCGTTGATGTTGGCGAAGGGGAGGGGGCGGGCGTGAGTGCGGTTCGTGAGGAGGATGAAGATACGCTGGTGCTCGGGATCGATCCATACAGACGTGCCGGTGAAGCCGTTGTGGCCGAAACTATCGGGAGGCAGATCTGTTCCGGCAGTCGAGTCTTTTGTCGCGGCCAGTTGCCAGCCGATCGACCGGGCCTCTTCCAGGCTGGCAGTCATGTTTTCGCGAAACATGCGGCAGGTTTCAGGTTTGAGTAAGCGCGTTGAGTCAGGCAGAAACTGCTGCGCGAGTTGAAACGTTTCGCGCGCTGTGGAAAAGAGTCCTGCATGGCCCGCCGCACCGCCGAGAAAGTAAGCGTTGCCGTCATGCACCTCACCCCAGATCAGTCGCTGGCGCGAATTCTGATACTCACCCGCGCCCATCTGATTGCACATATCCGTCTCATACGCATTACCGGTTTCACACGCGGCGATGCCGGTTTGCAAAGCTAGCTCGGGATTGAAGAACGTGTGCTCCAGTTTTAGCGGTTCAAAGATCTCGTGCTTCGCCATCTCAGCAAGCGAGTGGCCCACATATCGCTCCAACAGAATTCCCAACGCGATGAAGCCCAGATCGCTGTAGACCACGCGCGTGCCGGGTTTGTATTCCAGACCGAGACTGGCGATTGCGCCGGCTGCTCGCTCGGGTTCGTCTTCGGCGAGTATGTAGAGTGGACGCCACGCGGGAAGGCCCGAGGTGTGAGTCAGAAGCTCACGGATTGTGATCATCTGCTTGTCGGTGCGATCGAACTCGGCAAGATAATGCGAGACGGAACTGTCGAGCGTGAGCTCGCCGAGCTCAATCCGGCGCGCGCAAAGCATCGCGGTGACGAGTGGTTTTGTGAGTGAAGCGAGGTCGTAGATCGTGTCAAACGTATTTGCGATGCGATACGGCTCGACGACGGAATGACCAAGCGCGTCGGCGAAGACGATTGCATCGCGTTCGGCGACGAGATATACGGCCGAGGGAAACTCGCCTGCATCGATATGAGTTTGGAGAAATGCAGAAAGCGCGTTAGACATCTTGTAAATCCTGTCTAACGCCCGGATGTTCGGCATGCTCACGAATTCGTTCGAGAGTTCGCAACGCCAGGCTCAAAGCGTTCCGCCCTTCAATTCCTGAAACCGCGGGCGGCGTTCCATTTTTCGCCGACTCCAAAAACGAAACGATCTCAGCGCGCAACGGCTCGACGTCGATGATGTCGAGATGTTTGACGTGCACGCCGGGCCAGGCGCCACTTGCCGCCGGTGGCGCCAGACTGCTGATTGACGCACGCTTCGTCGTGTAATCGACAGCAATGTAGTCGTGCGGCTGAAAGAAACGCATCTTCCGAATCTTCTCCGTGCCTACGCGCGACGCAGTTATGTTCGCCACCGCGCCGGATGAGAACTCGAGCCGCGCATTCGCCGCATCCACTCTGTCTGTGAGAATCGCAATCCCGACTGCGTGAATGTTAGTGACTTCCACGTCTTCACCAACAAGCCACTGCACGATATCGAGATCGTGAATCATCAAGTCGAGCACGACGTCGATATCCAACGAGCGCGCCGTGAACTCCCCCACGCGATGAATCTCGAAATAGACCGGCTTACGCACGTGCGGTCGCAACGCAACCATGGCCGGATTGAAGCGCTCGAGATGTCCGACTTGAAGCACCGCATTGCCTTTTTCCGCCGCACGGATCATGCGATCGGCTTCATCGATCGTTCGTGATATCGGTTTTTCAACCAGCACGTGAACGCCCGCTTCGAGCAGTCCGCAGGCAATCTCGCAGTGCACTTCAGTCGGAACCGCGACACTCGCAGCGTCGATGCGACCAATCAGTTCGCGCCAGCCGGTGGTCCAGTCAGTTTCTCTTTCACTACTCACCGAACGAGCCGTCTCCTCATTCAAATCGCAAACAGCGACGAACTGCGACAAACCTTCGGCTGCAAGAGTGGTATGAATGCGCGCATGCTGGCGGCCAAGGCTGCCGACACCGATGACTGCTGTGCGTAACATAATGTGTTAGTCTGAACTGAACTAATTCGGAGCCGAATATACTTGCATCCTTCAACGCTTGCCAAGCGACTCTATCTTTTCTTCTTCATCGTAATCATCGCTTTCTATCTTTACGGTCTCGGCAAGTTGCCGCTGCTCGGGCCTGACGAGCCGCGGTATGCGCAAGTCGCGCGCGAGATGTTTCTGACAGGCGATTTGATCACGCCGCGACTCGGCGGACACACGTGGTTTGAAAAGCCGGCTTTGCTCTACTGGATGATCGTCGCAGCATTCAAAGTTTTTGGCGTGAGTGAATGGTCTGCACGTCTTGGACCAGCACTCTGTGGACTGCTGACGATTGCTGCGGTGTGGCGCATTGGACGAGAGATCGGCGCGGGCGAGTCGAGCGCGCTGGTGATGGCTAGTTGCCTCGGCCTGATAGTGTTTTCACGCGCTGCGAGTTTCGACGTCGTGATCACGATGACGACAGCCTGGTCGCTTGCGTTCTTCTTGTTACACGAGCTGAGTACGACAAAGCGCAAGCATCTGCTTTTGCTTGGATTCTATTCGTTTGTGGGCCTGTCGCTACTAGCGAAGGGCTTGGTGGGAATCGTGATCCCGTTTGGAGTTGTTGGGCTTTACTACCTGTTGCGACGCAGATGGCCGCAGCGGTCGGTGGTGTTGAGTCTGCTTTGGGGAGTGCCGGTGGCGATTGCGGTGTCGGCGATTTGGTATGGACCAGTTATCGCGCGGAATGGTTGGAGTTTCATCGAAGAGTTTTTTGTACAACACCACTTCGCGCGCTACGTGTCGAACAAGTACCATCATCCGCAGCCGATCTATTTCTATCCTGTGATCATCTTGATCCTGGCGCTGCCGTGGACCGCCCATCTCATAGCAGCCTTTTGGAAAGCACGCAGGTGGACGTGGCGCGGCACGGACGATGTGAGCGTCGTGCGCGTCTTCTCCTTGGCTTGGCTGTTAGCGCCAATCGTGTTCTTTTCGTTTTCCGGATCGAAGTTGCCGGGTTACGTGTTGCCGGCGTTGCCCGGAGTTGCGCTTTTGATCTCCGACGTGCTTCGTCAACGAAAACCTGCTGAGTACGTTTCAGTCGCAGTCGGCACGATCGTGCTTGTGCTTATCGCATTGACGTTTGTAGCGGAGCGGTTCGCGCGACGTGAATCGGTCCGGGATCTTTTGTTGCTTGCTAACGCGCGTGGCTACGCGAGTGCGCCGGTGCTGGCGCAGCGAAGTAACGACCGTTCAGCGCAGTTTTATGCGTACGACAGAGTTGTTTATGACCAGCGCGGGGAAGTCATGACGTTTGATGAGATTTCGGTGGATGAGGCGCGCGCTCGTGGTGGAAGATTTCTGGTGCTGATTCCGGTGCAGCATGTTGAAAACTTCAGAGGAGCGCCCGGGATTGAGATCATTGGTGATAATGGGCGAACGGCGATGCTTGGTTGGCGCCCATGAGTTTAACGAAGGTTGCGATCGAAGAAATCGATCACGACGCGATCGTAAGCTTCACCTTGTTCTCCAGTCGCGGAAGGCATGCTAAAACCACTCAGCGGAAGATCGGTGCGCGTTTCGACATTCTTTGGAACCGGAAAACAACTTTGTAGCGACGCGGTTGCTTCACGCAGGTTAGCCGCATCAGTGCCTGAAAGAAGAAGCACACGTTGATCGCGAATCGAATGCGCAAAGTCACACGCGTTGGCGTTATCGTAGCCACCTAACAGATAAAGCTTCATCGCAACGCGCGAAAAATACTGCACGATTCCATTGTCAACGCCGACACAATTCGCCACCGCGGAGCTGAGCATCTCATCCGACGAGCGCGCAACAGAATCGAGCACCAGCACTTTAATCTGCGGTTCCGCGCGCGCGGCTTTCAGCGCGCTATACGCGCCGAGCTCGACTCCATAAACTCCAAAACTCTCACCGACCAGCGTCTTCTGGTTTTCTGATTTCAGACTGCCCAGATACTTGAGCGCATCGAGCAGATCGTCTCCTTCACGTGCGCCGAGTGTGGTCCAACTCACGAGCGGACTCTCGCCGTGGCCACGCAGGTCGGGCCAGAGGATCGTGAAGTTAGTTGTCTCGTTGATCTTGACGCCGAGGTTGAAAAGCCACGACCGATCGCCGCCGTAACGATGCAGCAGGACCACGCCCGGCGCGCCCTCCGCGCCTTTGAGCAACCATCCGCGCGCGCTGCGTCCGTCGGAGTTGGTCCAGGTTTCGTCCGTTACTTTGATGGCGCGTCCACTGATGCGCGAGAAAGAATCCGGAGTGACTACGTAAGGTCGCTTAGCAGGACGCGAAACACAGTAAACAACGAACGAAAGCGCGCCGACGACGGCAAGTAGGATTACCAGCGCTATTGGCAATAAAGACTTGACCAGTCTTTTACCAAATCTACGTCGTGGTGGCATTAATGTGAGTAAGGTCCTCTCAGAGTCGCCTCATAATAATCGTCTGGCGTGTTGATGTTAACAAAAAACCTTTCCGACTGTTCGAGATTCCTGAGCTCTGCAAATTGGACCCAGCGCGTTTTGACCGCTTCGAGTAGGTCCAGAGGGCGGCGGCGCCCCGCTTCGATCAGCTCGGCGGCACGTTGCAAACATGGATCGACGCGATAAAGAGCGGCTAACGGTTGCGGGCGTTCGTCTGATTGCAAGGGAACTACTGCTTCATGGTCCATACGCAGGCTGGCGAGATACGAAAAGAGTTCCGCTGTTACAAATGGAAGATCGCAGGCCACGACGATGGCGCACTCGCGTTTACAAGCGGCGAGTGCGGCGTGAAGACCACCCAATGCACCCCATTGCGGGTAAATATCAGCGACGCTGGGGAACTTTGGAGAGGTACGGCCGACAACCGTAACCGAGTCAGTGAGCATCTGGAGAGTGGCAGCAATTCGTTCCGTGAAAGTTTGGTGCTCGAGACGCAGTTGGGATTTGTCAGTGCCCATTCTGCTCGAGGCGCCGCCGGCGAGGATGAATGCTTCACACGATTTCAGGATTTCCATGATTTGCAGGATATCCTATACCTTGACCGTCTTCTTGAGCGAAGCTTATAGTCCTAATCGATGAACAGATTTACTCCCATCCTCAGCGCATTACTTATCGCCATAATGGCGACGTTTGCCATCGCTCAGCAGCCCGCCGCGACGGTCAAGCCGAACGGTCCGGAACTATTTCCGCTCGAAGATCTTCGTCCGGGTATGAAAGGCACCGCCAGAACTGTCTTCAGCGGAACCCAAACCGAGGAGTTCGGTGTTGAGATTCTGGGAGTTCTGCCTGGTTTTCCAGGTCCGCGGCAATCAGCGATCATCGCGAGGTTGAGTGGACCAAATGTTGAAAAAACCGGCGTCTTTGCGGGCATGTCCGGCTCCCCGGTTTATATCGACGGCAAGATCGTCGGAGCGCTTGCATTCAGTTTTCCTTTCTCGAAAGAACCGATTTGCGGAATCACGCCAATCAAGCAGATGATCGATCTCTTCAACAAGGGATCGGAAAATCTCAAACCGAAAGAACCACGCGTCGTTTCGTTTGCGCAACTCGCCGGCACTGACTGGAAACCTAATCTCCCGAAGCCGGCTGTTTCTTCTGTTTCACTCTTTGCGCCCGTTTCTGCCGGATCGCCTCTGATGCCCCTGTTGGGTCAACAGATGGTGCCGATCGCGACGCCGCTCGTTTTCAGCGGGATCAGCCAGGAGTCACTGGCAGCGTTTGCGCCGCAGTTGATCGCGAATGGATTGCTGCCGGTTTCTGGCGTTGGCGGCTCAGCCGCAATCACGCCACTCGCCGAAGTCAACGCGAACACATTTCTGCCGGGCAGCTCGATCAGTGTGCAACTGGTGCGTGGCGACTACTCGCTGGCTGCGGCCGGGACAGTCACGTTGCGCGACGAAGATCGCATCTACGCTTTTGGTCATCCGTTTTTGAGTCTCGGTGCTTCAGACATGCCGATGGCGGAATCGTCGGTCGTGACGGTGATCCCCAACGTCAACAACTCGTTCAAGCTGGCGGTGCCGGGCCGGATGGTTGGGTCGATTTCGCAGGATCGCGCGTCGGGCATTTTTGGCTTGCTGCGTCAGGCGCCGAAGATGATTCCAGTCAAAGTCAATCTACACACCAGCCGCGACCGCATTGAAACTTATTCTTACGAGATAGCTAACGATAGCTTCCTGACGCCGTTGCTGCTCAACATCACGCTCTTCAATACGATCACTTCGAGCGAACGCGCCTTGGGCGACTCGACGATCGCGGTGAAGGGCGAGATCAAAGTCAAAGGCGAGGACACTGTTCAAATCGATCGCCGTTTTTCGGCAAACAACTCTGCGATCATGGCTGCGGGCTCAATTGCTGCGCCTGTGAGCTCGCTGTTGGCGAGTGGCTTTGACGATGTGCAACTTGATGGAATCACGCTCGACATCTCGTCGACGGAAACGAAGTACGCGGGCACGCTCGAGCGCATCACGCTCGACCGCACGGAAGTTCGTCGTGGAGAAAAGGTCGAAGTCCAGGCTTATGTGAGAACGGAGTCAGGAAAGCAGTTTGTGCAACGCATTCCGGTGCAGATTCCTGAGGACGCTGCGTTGGGGCAGTTGCTGGTGTTTGTTGGCGATGGAGGCGCGTTGCAGGAAGGCTCGGCGTCGAAGGCGTTTGTGCCGCAGAACCTCGGCCAACTGGTGAAGGCCATCAACACCGTTAAGAAGAGCGATCGACTGTACGTGAAACTGTTTCGGATAACGTCTGGAGCAGTGATTGGAACTAACGAGCTTCCGAGTTTGCCGCCGTCAGTGGTGGCCACACTGAACAGCGATCGAACCTCGGGCGGCTACACGCCCACAGTGCTTTCTCCGGTTTATGAGATGGAGTTGCCGCCGGCGGAGTTTGTGATCTCAGGGCAGCAACTGATCGCGATCGATGTGGTGAGATAAGTTTGCCGCGGATGAACGCGGATGACGCGGATATCCGCGGCTGCTTTTAATTATCCTTCGCCATTGCGCCGGCAGGATTCGCCAGGGCGTTGATTCGCTCTTTAAACGCGTTCGACAGCACCTCAACCAGCTCAGGTGAATAATTTGCCGCGCGAAACGCGTCCTTGATCTGCTCGTCGCTCAAACGTTTCAACCTGTCACTCAACCAGCGAGCGTCCGCTACCGTGAGGTTGTCAAACAGCTTCTTGTTTTTGCCGCTGTACTTGAAGTCAATCACGTCGCCGTTCACCTTCTGGATGAACGTGGCCTTTTCGTAATCAGAAGGCTTGTTGCGGCTGCGAGAGATAATGCCTCCGGTCTTTCCGAACGACCCTCCAAGATCGCTGATGATGTAGCGCAACTCTCCCTCCCCGGTGGTATCGCCACGTGTCGCGAGGATTTCGTTGTTATCGTCTTTCATGTCCCAGTTATTGATCATAATCATGAGGATCTTCAGACCGCGAAACTCGGGAGTGTTCGTGAATGGATTGTTTTCCCAGGCCCATCTTCCTGCTCTTTTGACATCTGCCGGGCGCGCTTCAAGCCGGACGTTGTCAAACTGACCTTTGCCCTCAATCGTCAAGTGCGGATAGAGATAGGCGATCTCAGTTTCATAGCCCAACGCCCACAACAGGCGATTCGCGGCAGTGTCAGGTTGAGCTTCCTTTCCGAGTTTCGCGATCCACTCGTTGCCTTTGGCGTCGCGCACGCGGTACTTGGTCGAATAACCGCCTTTTTTCTGCTCGATAAAAGTTATTTTGCTGATGTCGGGCTTCATCTCCTCGCCGCCCGCACCGAGAAGTAGATTGCGGCTTTCGATATCAGCCGGCTCGTGCCAGAGGACTGGTGTGCCCGTGATCTGTTTCTTGTCTTTCTTATCCTTTTTATCTTTATCCTGAGCAGCGGCCGCCACTGGCAGCGCCAAAATCAGGGCCAACAGCCAGATGGCCCAATAACCTGATTTGGTACGGAACATGATTCAACCTCTCCCGCCGTGTAAATTTTCGGTACAGATCTTCTGGGGCTATTCAGGTTAGAGGCAATAGCGACGCCACAAAGCGACACAAAGAAGAACAAAGAAGCACATAAGGAGTTGCCCTATGTGCTTCTTTGCGGCTGATCTTGTGACTTATGTGGTTACGGGGTTGGCGGCGTTGCGCCCTGTGGCGTAATCCAGAGTTCAACATGGAGTTGATCTCTCGCTGGACCGACCAGGGTCACGATGCGACGTTGATCCAACTGACGTGAGTTCACGAGGTATTCAACAACGCGACTCGCATGACGTTGCACCTCGCCACGCTTGGCGGTCTTGCCTGGATAGACGATCACGTACGCCGTCGCCGTCGGATCGTTTTGGAGTTCGATACCGAAGTTGTCGAGTCGCGCCTTCTCGTCGTTGCGTGAGATATCGGGAAACTCGTCAAACCTGCGACTGTTCAGTTTCGGCAGTGGAATCGAAACAGCGCAATCGGCTGCGCATTCAAGGTTGTAGCCACCCATTGAAAGCGACGCTCGAACGGTTTGACCACCCTGGCCAGTCGTGTCGACTTTAATCGTGTCGGTTCCTTGTCCTGCGATGATCGTTCCTGCAGAGACGGTCCAGTTATAAACCGGAGTGATGTTAGCCGGCACTCCCCCACTCGCGCGTGAACTAAAAGTCAAAGGCTGATCTACGCCGACGTTTGTCGGACAGACGATCTCGATCGCCGGGCAAACAGGTTGCACCACCGCGCACGGATTCACCAGCACGGTGATCGACGAAAACGCCTGGCACGATCCTTCGCTGCCGACGCTCTGAATATCGAGTGACGCTTTGTGATAACCCGGTTTCAATCCAGCGAGATTCCACGTCACCACGGGACCTTCACCGCTGATAACACCGGCGCTCGTGGTCCATTTGTATTTGATCGGGTAACCACCCGGAGAAACGGCCTGAGCTGTGAGATGAACCTGCGGCGCGCCACCGTCAGCGCAAGCGGTTACGACGTTTGTGTCAGCGGTCAAAGTAAGACTGAGCGGCGCGTTGACAGCCGCTACAGTGCGTGTCTGGGCGGAAAGCTGCGCGGACAAACAGGCGACCAGGGCAATTGGCGCCAGATATCCGATCAGCCGGAATTGATTTCTGAACATGTGCACTCCTCGGGTTAAAGCTGTTGATAGAGGAAAGTCGCAATTGGCTTTAGATTCCACTCGATTGGGCTTTCACTCGTTTGTTTGACTCCGCTACCCTGTTTGACGTTAGATAAGCCTGCTGCATCCCCAACCTACGTCGTTTCAACAGCAGAGTTTTTAAGGAAGATGAGATCGATTCTATTAATCTGCGCTGTTTGGCTACTGATATTTTCCCTTGGTTGTAGGCGCAGTGGTCAGCAAAGCACGAATGATAGTGCGGGAACCGGCGCTGTGTCCAACAATTTGGCGGAGGATCGGACACGGGCCCGTGAACAGTTGGAGAAGGGCAAGGAGTTGTACCGAAACGATAACGACGTCGAGGCGGTGTTGGCGTTTCAGGAGGCTGTTAGACTCGATCCCGACCTGGCCCAGGCACACTTCCGGCTCGGACTCGGCTACGCGTCGTTAGGCAAGCGAGAAGAGGCGGAGTCGGAATACAAAAAGGCGATTGCGGCTTATAAAAAATACCTGGAAGAACATCGCGACGACGCCGAGGCTCACTACGATCTCGGTCAAACGTATGCCGGTTTGGGCCAGTACAGTGAGGCCATACGTGAGTATCGCGAGGCGACTAAGATAAAAGAGGACGATCCGGACATTTACTACGATCTCGGAGTGGCGCACACGAAGTTGGCGCAATATGATGCGGCCGCTGCGGCATTTTCGAAGTCTTTAGAGATCGATCCGGAGAACTACCGCGCGCAGGACGGACTCGACGAGGCCAATGAAGGCATTCAGCGAATTCGCGCGGGCAAAAAGCATCAGGAAGATCTGTTGAAGAAGCAGAAGGAGGAGGAGTTGAAGAAAGCGGCGGCTTCACCGACTCCGGAGGAATAGCAATGGCCACATACACACCACCACCATATTTCCCGCAGGGCTCACTAGCCCCGCCGGACAAGAAGCGCTACCTGAAGTTCAAGCTGCTGATGACGTTGTTGGCGTTAGCGATTCTCGGGATTCTTGGTGCCGTTGGATATGGAGTATGGTATCTGATCAAGTGGGTTTTGTGAGCTTGACACAAGGCACTGACGACCGTATAGTCTCCCGTTTCGGGCAACGAGTCTGAAGCAAACAAAAGCAACGTCCGGTTGGTTCTGTAGGTGTGGAGGCGTTGCTCGACCAGCAGTACGGTCGTTTGACAATTATTGTGGCGTAAATGGTACGCGTCCAGCGCGTACTCGCGCAGAAGGAGTCTTCTCGCCCATGAATGCGACGCCACAGAAAAGTTTCGGCTTAAGGGAAGCCACGATCCACGCCCGCCGCGAAATAGCGAAGTCAGAACATCCCTAAAACTAATTCTTTAACAGGGCAGCCGCCTGCGCTGACTGCCGGACTGGTTCCGGAAAGAGGCAGGCAAGGGGCCTTTTTGCGCGTCTAACGCGATCGAATTTAAGAGGAAAACAGTGCCGACGATAAATCAGCTTGTTCGTAAAGGCCGCCAGCAGGTCAAGTACAAAACGGCCAGTCCGGCGTTGCAGAGCTCCCCGCAGAAGCGTGGAGTCTGTACTCGCGTTTACACGCAGACACCGAAAAAGCCGAACTCAGCGTTGCGCAAAGTCGCGCGTGTTCGCCTGACAAACGGCATCGAGGTCACCACCTACATCCCGGGCGTCGGTCACAACCTGCAAGAGCACTCGATCGTGCTTATCAGAGGCGGCCGCGTGAAGGATCTTCCCGGTGTGCGTTATCACGTGATTCGCGGCACGCTCGATTCAGTCGGCGTAGCCGATCGCAAGCAGGGACGCTCGAAGTATGGAGCGAAACGTCCCAAAGGCGCTGGGAAATAGCGGCAAGTAACGAGAAAGCATATGCCAAGAAGACGAGTAGCAGAACGACGTGAAGTGCTTCCCGATCCCGTTTACAACAGCCCACTGGTGACGAAGTTCATTTGTGGCGTGATGTGGGAAGGCAAGAAGAGTGTGGCGGAAAGCATTTTTTACGATGCGATGCGGCAGATCGGCGACAAGACCGGCGAAGAGCCGTTGAAGGTTTTCAAGCGCGCGATCGATAACGTGAAGCCGACTGTTGAGGTGAAGTCGCGGCGCGTTGGTGGATCGACTTATCAGGTTCCGGTGGAGGTGCATCAGGAGCGGCGCGGTGCCCTTGCAATTCGCTGGATCGTCTCCTATGCGCGCGGCCGCGGCGAGAAGACGATGACGGATCGTTTGGCTGCTGAGATTCTCGACGCCGCAAACAACCGCGGCAATGCGGTGAAGAAGAAAGAAGACACGCACCGCATGGCGGACGCGAATAAAGCGTTCGCGCATTACAAATGGTAACCCACAAAGAAGCACAAAGACATCTTGTGGTTTTTGTGCCTCTTTGCGGCATTAAAGACAATGGCTAAGCACGATTTAAGCAAGTTCAGGAACATCGGCATCATGGCCCACATCGATGCCGGCAAGACCACCACCACTGAACGTATCCTTTATTACACGGGCATCACGCACAAGATCGGCGAGGTGCACGAGGGTACGGCGACCATGGACTGGATGGAGCAGGAGCAGGAGCGCGGTATTACCATCACCAGCGCTGCAACTACCTGTTTCTGGGAAAGAAATGGTGACGATCATCGCATAAACATCATCGACACTCCGGGCCACGTCGACTTCACGATGGAGGTCGAGCGCTCGTTGCGTGTTCTCGACGGCGCGGTTGCCGTGTTTGACGGCGTCGCGGGTGTCGAGCCGCAGTCTGAGACTGTCTGGCGCCAGGCAGACAAGTATGGTGTTCCCCGAATTTGTTTCATCAACAAGCTGGATCGCGCTGGCGCGTCTTTCGACCGTTCATTCGAGTCGATCATCACGCGTCTCGGAGCAAATCCGGTCGCACTGCAAATTCCGATCGGTCTCGAAGATCAACTGAAAGGCGTTGTCGATCTGGTCTCGATGAAGGGACTGATTTGGAAAGACGAAACCAAGGGCTCTGAGTACGAGACGATCGAGATCCCCGAAGACCTAAAAGAATCTGCCGCTGCCGCCCGGGAGAAGCTGATCGAAGCAGTCGCCAGCATCGACGACGACTTAATGCACAAATACCTCGAAGGTGAAGAGATCACCGAGCAAGAGATTCGCAAGGCGCTTCGCGCCGGCACGATTGGTCTGAAGCTCGTGCCTGTCGTAACAGGCTCGGCTTTCAAGAATAAAGGCGTGCAGACGCTGCTCGATGCAGTTGTCGATTATCTGCCGTCGCCGCTCGACATTCCTCCGGTGGAAGGTGTCAATCCGAAGACAAGCCAGAAAGAAACGCGTCCGCCCGATGCGTCAGCGCCGTTTTCCGGTCTGGTTTTCAAGATCATGGCCGACAAGCACCTGGGCCAACTGTCTTTCGTTCGCATCTACAGCGGCACGATCAAGGCCGGTTCCTACGCTTACAACCCGGTAAAGGACGCGAAGGAGCGCGTCGGTCGCCTGATGCGCATGCACGCGAACAAGCGTGAGGATATCGAAGATGCGAGCGCGGGGGAGATCATCGCCATCGGCGGCATGAAGCAGGTCACCACCGGCGACACGATTTGCGACGACAACAAGCCGATCGTGCTTGAAGCGATGGAGTTTCCAGCGCCCGTGATTCGCGTTGCTGTTGAACCGAAGACGCGGCAGGACCAGGACAAGCTCGGCGTCGCGTTGAATCGTCTCGCGCAGGAAGATCCGTCGTTCAATGTTTCGACCGATCAGGAAACGGGTCAGACGATCATTGCGGGCATGGGCGAGCTGCATCTCGAGATCATCGTCGATCGTATGAAGCGCGAGTTTGGCGTCGAGGCGAATGTTGGTAAACCGCAGGTCGCCTATCGCGAGACGATCACGCTGCCTGCTGACGGAAAAGAAATCTATAAGAAGCAAACTGGCGGCAGGGGACAGTTTGGCCACGTTGAAATCAAAATCGAACCAGCTCCAGGCGAAGGGTTTGTCTTCGTCAACGAAATCACGGGTGGAGCAATTCCGAAGGAATACATAAAGCCAGTCGAGCAGGGTATTCGCGACGCGATGGAGCGAGGCTTCCTCGCCGGCTACGAGATGGTTGATATCAAAGTACGGCTGGTCTTTGGTAACTACCACGAGGTCGACTCGGACGAGCGCTCATTCCATATCGCTGGTTCACTGGCGTTTCAGGATGCGGTGAGAAAAGCCGGTCCGGTTTTGCTCGAGCCGATCATGCGCGTCGAAGTGGTGACGCCGAACGACTACACCGGCGCAGTGAACGGCGATCTGCATTCACGCCGGGGCAAAATCCAGAGTACGGAGCCGCGCGTCGGTGGCGCGCAGGTGATCACGGCGTTCGTACCGCTTTCAGAAATGTTTGGTTACACGACTGATTTGCGTTCTGCGACTCAGGGTCGCGCGACTTCAACGATGCACTTCGAGCGCTACGAGCAGGCGCCGAAGAACATCGCGGAGGAAGTCATCGCAAAAGTTCAGGGAGTAGCAAGGTAAGAGGCGTCTCCAAGGAGACGCTCAATCTAATAGGAAGAGGAAGAGATGTCGAAGGAAAAATTTGACCGTTCGAAACCGCACGTGAACATCGGGACGATTGGGCACGTGGATCACGGTAAGACGACGTTGACGGCGGCGATCACGAAGGTGCTGGCGAAG
>Ga0207684_10000530_pt1 | contig 47206 bp, 47 predicted proteins | sample KBSK5501metaG_FD_184342 | JGI IMG/M metagenome (GOLD analysis project Ga0207684, IMG submission 184342) | Corn, switchgrass and miscanthus rhizosphere microbial communities from Kellogg Biological Station, Michigan, USA - KBS K5-50-1 metaG... | ecosystem: Host-associated > Plants > Roots >... | reverse complement strand
CGAGATGGGTGATCGAGGTCGCTGACCAGGGTCCCGGGATACCGCCCGAGCAGCGGGCACATGTCTTCGAACGTTTCGGCCAGCTGGACTCCGCGCGGACGCGGGACGACAGCAGTGGAGTTGGGCTCGGCTTGGCTTTGAGCCAGGCGTTCGCCAGGGCTCAGGGAGGAACCCTGGACCTCGTTGATCGAGCGCGCGGGGGGGCGGCCTTCCAGCTTCGCTTGCCCAGCGCGCCCCAAGCTGGAGCTGGGCGGTCGTCGAGTCCTGATGATGGCGCGACGAGAGCCGGAGGCGTTCTGCAGCGACCGTGATCACGCACAGGCCCCGATCCGCGGGTGCCGGCGCTGACATCTGACGCATCGCGTCGCCTCTGGCAGGGCTCGGAGCCGCTCGAGCGGTATGGGTTCCGAGCACTCTTCACAGATGCCGTACGTACCCGTTCCCAGCCTCGCAAGGGCCCGCTCGACATCCTGCCGAAGTTCACCGAGCAAGCTCCGAAGGGCCTCTGACGCGTCACGTCCGGCCGCCGCCTGCGCCTGATCGATCAAGTCACTGTGGGTTTGTTCAGGGTCGCAACCAGGGTTGCCGAGATCTGCAGTCGTGGCAACTAGCCGGCGGAGTTTTGTCTCCAGTGTTGCCGCCGCTGAGTGGTTCGCCATGCGGACATCCATGCCCGTCAGGCTGTCAACGTTCGCGGTAATCCATCCAAAAGCGCCTCGGGCATCGCTCGAGATGAGCGAGAGGTACCACCGCTGTGAGGTTCAAGCAGAGGAGGCGCCTTCCGTTGCTTTTGGAGGTGCAGCTCCCATCGCAGGTTGAAGGTGCTCAGCCAGATGCTCTCCGCTGTACGCGAGTCAGTACCGAGTCGATGGTTGTGCACGGCTCCTTCAAGGGCTGTAGCCCATTTGTGCGGCGTTCGCCGGCAACTATCGCGGACGCGCCTGAACCACAGCTAAACGGACGTGCACCAAAAAGAGGGGGTTTGGTGGGCCGGGGCAGACTCGAACTGCCACATCCTTTCGGAGGCGATTTTACAGACCCCGACCACCGATTCGTATTCGAACTGGCCCACGCGCACCGAAAACGCAACGGTCTGAAAACCGTCAGAGCGGAACTCGAGACCGTTGGCGGAAGCATATCAAGGCCGCGTCATTGTGGATCGAGGAGCGCGTTAAGATCTGCATCGCTTCGTCGCCGGGCTCTCCCCGGGGCCGGAGAATTTCCTTCCCCACTGCTCTGGCGGCTTGCGGGGACGGGACTCACGCCCGTCGATCGATTGGCCCTTCGTCTGGGCACGCCACAATACGAACCCAGGCACCATATTCGAGGGAGCGTCTCTTGAACTCAGCGACAACGCTGCAGAGCGCGTCGACGTGGCATTGGCCGCGGCCGAATCGTGGGTCGCGGCGGAAATGTCGCCCAGCGAGCACACGATCTATCGCCGCTTCGGCAGCTTCCAGTCCGCTGTCGTGCGTGCTCTCGGGAGTTGACTCAGGAACCCTGCGACCAGCTTGATCGCGAATGGTGACAAACGGTAACAAAAGTCTTGCAACTCGAGTCCGAGCCATGCTGAGGTGGTCCGCAAACAAGCCACCCCGCTCGCCGGGTCCAACCCACGGCGACCAATTCCTTATGGCCGGCGCCTCCTCATCCATAGATGCGGTCATCGGCCGAAAGTGCCTCATTCGACCTACATCAGTCCGCGCGAGACTATCGCGAGGCGCCGGTCTTTGGGCTAAGTCAGCGGCCGGCCCATATTGTCTGTACGCGAACGACCACCCCATGCCAGGAATGCAGGCTTGGCCAGAAAGCCCGATGCTCCCGCGGGGTCGTCAGCCGCGGCTTGATCTCTTGTACCTTCGAAGCTACTTGCGACCGAGCACGATGGATGTGAACCCTGTTCCACCGATCGCGCGCCTCGGTCGCCTGCTCAGCCGGGAGATCAGCAGGCTGTGTCCGTGTTGAATGCCACGCCGCTAATTGTCGTCGTGCCACTCTGAACCACCCAGGCCGGCGACCCGCCAAATGCGGTTCCACCGCATGCATACTGGCCGTTCAGCACCCAACTGGCATTGACTCTACTGACCGTGCCGCCGCCGGTAATCAGCTGCCAGGCTGAGGTCGAGGAGTAGACGCCGACCGGGCCCCCACTGGTCAAAGCATGAGCCTCATCGATGGCACCCTGAATCGCGGCCACGTTATAGGCAGTGTTCGAGCTGGACCACGAGTTAGCAGTCTCGACGTCGAGCCACCACGCCGCCCCTGGCACCGTTGCCAGCGAGATCGCATAGCTGACCTCACTGCAGCCGATTGCGTAGGCTTGTGCCAGTTTGCCGCTGTTGCCCTGGGCGCTGGCGGCACTGCTGCAAGCTGCCGTGACGTCGCGACCGTAGGCACCTGAGTAACCGGTATTGAAGTAGAAGGACACCTGCACGGCCCCCGCCGACGAGATCTCGGAAGTCAGACACGAGTTAGCTGAAAAAGGGTCGACCGCCGGTGGCGTTGATAATCGCGAAGCTAGCCGTGGGTGGTGTCGAGCCACACTGACCGGAGGCCTCGTCGTATCCCCTCCAGCCTGGCGTGTAGGGATCCGCCGCTGCCTGCACCAGGATCGCCGAACCGATGAAGGCAGCCATGATCGATGACGCCACCACAGCTAGTCGCCTCATAAATAGAAGACGAAATACATTCGATTCTTGGGGATCAATGGTCGGGCTTGTGCGGGATCAGTCTGTGCCACAGGCGATTCAGTTCGTCATTCTTGTTTTGGGGGCAGCAGCCATGGCCAGCTGGCGCGCTGCTTTGTCAGCATGGAAGATATGAGCGCCAATACGAGACCAAGTGAAAATGCCAGAAGCAGAACGCCAAGCTTCGAATTCTCCTTAAGCGGAAGCATTTCAACGCCTAGGATCAGAAAGACCAGAAACATCAAACGGGCAACTATCTGAACAAGCACCCGAACTTCGGCCGGCACTATCCTAAGCGAGCGCTCGGAAAAGGGAATGAAGAACCCGACAAACCCCCCCACTCCGAGCACATAGGTCATTTCTTATCTTGAGCCTTCTTACAGCCATATAAGGAACCAGATGATGTTCAAAACCAACCAGATGGTGCACGTAGCCGTGAGCCACCAGTTGTATCCCCACCAATGCAGGGTAAGGCCAATGCCATAGATCGCACAGCTAAACGACACTCCCAGCCAAAGCAGAATCCCCAGCACCACCCACCATACCAAATATCCACTTTCGTCGGTGGCGTTTACCGGATTGTCGCCCGCGTAGGCGTAGCGATTCAGCGACATCGGGCTTGTAATCGATCCAGGTACCGGATCCTGCTGCGTCCATCTGCCGATGTTGGGATCGTAGTACCTGGCCCCGAACTTCACCATGCCAGTCGAGTCCAGAAATCCGCCCCCAAAGCCCCAGGGATTGGCAACGGTTGTTGACGAGTAGGTAGATTTCCCGAATGGGTCGTAGCCGTAGCGATTGGCGACACTGCTTCCCGCGCCGTTGATAAGGGCAACGATCGAACCCAGGGCATCCTTGAGGTAATACCAGTGGTTCCCGTCTGGGGTCTTCTCCCCAAGAAGGCCTCCGGCGCTATCGCGAATGAAGTATGTGGAACTGCCAGACGTTTTGGATATAGATAAGCCGCTAGGACCGGATGCGAAACTGGTAGATCCGGCTGTTGTTCTCTCGGTTTGATCAGCGCAGGCGTACGTTAGTCCTGCCAATGTGGATCCGCCGGCAGTGATCGACGTCGCTTGGCTCTTGGCGTTATAACTCATGCTTTGAGAACCTGGGCCAGCTGTCTCGTTTCCGTTGGCATCAAAACTGTAACCCGTATCAGTGATCTCGTTTGCCGCATTGAACGTATGCGTGCCAGCAGCGTCTGACGTTCGATTCCCAGCCGCGTCGTATCCATAAATCAGGGTACCCCGTAAATCGGAAGCCCTGGTCAAGCGATTGAAGGCATCGTACGTGTACGTCGTTGTCCCATTGAATATGGGGTCAGCCTCGGTCATTGTCTGCACGAGTTGCGTGTCCTGGGTACCGACGTTGTACGTGTACGAGGCACTCGTCAGTACATTCGAGCTCGAGTCCCTTCCAACTGCCGATGTCCGATTGCCCACGGGGTCGTAACCGAAGCTCAGGGAAGCTCCACCGGGAAACGTGGTTTGTGTCCGCCGGCCATCAGCGTCATAGGCGAAAGTTGTACATAGGCTAACCGACCCCGAACAGCTACCACCGGGTTCCGCCAACCTGACTAGACGGTTTGCGGTGTCGTATGTGAAGCTAGTGGTTCCGCCGGAATCGCAATAGCTGGTTACGCTTCCTACGCCGTCATAGGTAACTGTAATGCCCAGTGGAGATGATCCCGGGCATGCGCTGGAGGTGTCTGGCAGAGATCTGTTTACAAGTCGATTTAGACTGTCATACGTGAAACCTGTTGTTCCGGTGATGTCTACCCTGTTGATCAAATTGCCGTCAACGTCGTACGAATACGTAGTGCATGAAGCGCTACTCGTGCAGGTCGTTGCGCCACCGTAAAGGATCTGAGTGATGCGGTCGAAGCTGTCGTATGAGTAAGTAGTCCGTTGGCCATTGCCATCTGTGACACTTGCGACGCGTGACAGACTGTCTGGCATGATTGTGGTTGAACCCAATGGGCTTGGCTGAGTGACGGTGACCAAGTTGCCGTTCGCATCATAGCTGTACGAAGTCATGTGGCCGTTGCCATCGGTAGTTGAACACAACTCGCCCGTCTTGCCCCCACAATTAGTCCCGCCACCTTGATAGGCGTTGGTCAGAGGCGTGCCGCCGGATAGCCCATCACAGGGATTAGTCTGGCCGTCGTAAACATGAGTGACATTGCCAGCGGCATCGTATGTGAAGGCGCGGCAGTGTCCCTGGGCATCAGTAACAGATGACGGCAAATAGCGCTGATTCGGGGCAGCAAAGCTTGCGTTCAGACTAGCGGCCGATTGGCCTGGGGACGTTGGAGGGGCCATGACCTGGGTTGGGTTATTGCCCGTGTCGTATGAATAAGTGGTCTGATTTCCCAACTGGTCCTTGTCGGTAGCGTGCTTGTTGTCGTTCGTGTACGAGGTGTACGCGGTTCCGGCGGCGTCGCTCGACTGTGTAACGCGATCTCGAGTGTCATAGACATACGTGAACTGGTTGTTGTTTGCGTCGGTGACCACAGTATTGCCTGAGTTGTATGTGAACAGCGTAGTCGGGCCAGTGCCGGCTGGAATATTGGTAACCCGGGTTACTGACGTGACCTTATAAATGCTGTTGTAGGTCAGCTTCGTTTGGTTGCCCAGGGAGTCCGTGATCTTGATGAGGTTGAAGAGCGAGTCGTAGTTGAAGGTAGTGATCTTGTTGTTCGGGTCGGTGAAAGTGCTCATATCACAATTCGTGTCGTAGGTGAAGGAGTACGTCCGGCCGGCGGGGTCAGTGATCCTGCTGACAAAGCCGCTCGTCGTCGGAGGCGCGCACCCCGAGTAGGTTCCAGACACATAAGAAAATGTGGTCACGCGTCCCTGAGTATCAGTGATGGAGGCGAGAGCTCCGTGTATGTCATAGGCGAAACTTATGGCGTTGCCGTTACGGTCGACATCGGACGTCAGGTAGAGACCATCGCTCGTAAAGTTCAGCTTTTCGTTGCTGGCGTGGTAGGTGACGGTCCATGTGGCGTCGGGATTGTGGACGAGGTCGGCATCGATCCCGGGAGGGGTGGCGTAGCTCCCGTCTGGATTCTTAACGTAGTGGAACGCGTAACCGGTTGGCCCGAAGAATGAAGCGCCGTCGCCCATGTTTGGATCCACGTATTGGTCCCAGCCCGTGTTCGTGATCCAAGCTCGGCCGAAGTCCCAGAGATTCGGCGAAAGAATGTTGTAATTGAGGTTGAAGACCTCATTGAGCATCGTTCCTTTGATGTTGATTAGCTGCTGAGTGGCGAGCAGATTGCCGCTCGACAGGTTTTCCTTGAGCTGGAGATGGTCCGTCAGCTGTTCCGATACATTTCGGTACCAACCCAAGTCACCGATTCCCAGCTGGTAGATGACTTTCAAGTACGGCCAGTTCGCTGACTGGCTTCCTTCTGACGAATAGAAGGTGAGCTGGTTGGTCGCGGTCTCGTTGTCGGCCCTCAGGATCAAGCCGTTGTTGGCCAGGTTGCCGGTGACCCATCTCTGGACAACCGATGACAGGTACCAGTGGTACCAGCCCGTGGTCGGGCCAACCGAGCTGTTGGTCCAGGCCGCAGGCGTACTGTAGTCGCCTCCCGCTGTGGTCCATGAGTTGGTTCCGTCACGCTTGTTCCAGCTGGCGGAAGTAGTCCAGGCCGATGTCACGGGATAAAGCGAGACCGAAATGCCAGACGATGACTGGGCGCCGGTGACGTCCATCGCCAGGTCGGCTTCCAGGATGTTCGCGTCCTGCGGGATCGACACGTTGAACTGAAGCAGCGAGCGGTCGATCGCCGAACCCGTGAAGCCTGCGTAGAGGCTCCTTGCGCCGCAAAAGCTGGTACTCGGAGAGCTGCTGACCATATAGCAGTCCTGATTGGCGCCCGTATAGGTCTTGACGATGCTCGAGCCCGAATATGAGATCGTGACCGTCGGGTCGATGACGACCGGAAACTGCCGGCGGGGATCATGCAGCCAGGCGGAGTCGACGGTCAATACCAGGGTCTGGGAGCTCCCTGACCCCTGAAGCTGCATCTGTACCGCCGACGATCTGGCGCCGGCGGCGTCGGTCACGTACGGGGGCGCGAATCCGAAAAGCGTCTTGCCCGATGAATCGACAAAGTCGATGGCACCGAATCCGGCGGGCTTGGCGGTAAGGCCGGGGCTGACGTTCAACGTGTAGGTGAACGAACTTTGATCCACGGTGCTCAGGATGAGCGTCTCCTTCAGCTGATCATTGAGTGCGGCAAAGCTGATCGACACCCCGGGAAGCGCCCTTACATAAGTGGCTGTGTTGCCCGAAACAGCCACCGGGCCTTGCTCGCCGACCAGGCTGAACGCGACCGAGGCTGTGCCGAGCGCGAATTGGATCGGTTGGCTGCCAAGGTCGGTCGGAAAGTACGCCGAGTATGAATTGGCGCGGTTCTGGTACGCATATCCATCCCTGTGGCTCTTGACCAAGGTGTTGTCGATGTCTTGCCACTTGCCGGCCCCGTCCTGGTAATGGATCGAGCCTGGATACGTGATGAACTGATAGCCGCCTCGCGAGATCAGTGTCTTCGAAGTGCGCGTGCGCAGCGCGGTGAGCTCCGTAGCGCCAGCGCTTGTCTTGTCGATGGTGGGACCGCCAGGGTGCCCGACAGACACGCGATTGGCTGCAGGCGGAACGAATGTGTCAGGCCGGTTGGCCCAGGCACCAACCGCTTGCCTTGATGGCCGGACGCTCGCGGCCGCGCTCCAAAACGATGACGGAATGCCAAACAGTGCAACAGCAGTGATGGCAACGGATGAAAGAGTCGCCAGCAGAATGCGACGGCGCGAACTCATCACTCACGGTCCTCCGAATTCATGAGGCCAAAGGGACGATTCCCCCACAGCTCGCCGAAAATCGACTGTCCGTCTTCGTTGGTTGACCATCCAAGCATCACGGCGGACAAGCGTCAGGAACAGGGGACTGCTTGCCTTGACTTGCTGCAAGACCCGTGCTACCGGTGCGCACCGCGAGCGTTCCGTCATTGGGCACTGCAGACTCTTCCGCGAAACGAAATGGTGTCGGCCCATCGCTCAATCCCCTCGTTGGATCGGATTTCACTTGCGAAGCCGCATCCGTGAACATGCCCGGCCATTCGATAGCGTGAGCGGCAGCGCAGGGCAGAACAAGGGAGGTCTTACCTTGACATTGGCCGAATACCCGTGCTAGGTGATGAGGTGACCACGCCGGCTGCCCGCCGAATAGACGAAGCCTTCTGCGTGGACTCGATTTGCTCCGCTTAGTTAATCAAACGGCGAGCCCGCCGATATCGCGAGTTCGATTAGCACGCTGCCCACTCGTGGCCGATGGGCCTTGCATCGAGGAGATGCAAGGCCCATCAGTCGTAACCCAAAATAGCTAGTTGCAGCTGCCGCCGAAGTCGTAGATGTGCATCCCGCCAGCGGGCGCCACTTGCATGAGAGTTCCAGCCGAGTCGACTCGGATCAGTTTCCCGTCAACGGTGGTCACCCATGTCCCAGTCCCGTCGCTGAGCGCATCCATCGGTCTTCGCAAAGACGCCTGCGCGAATTTGTCCGCGAGGTAGATCGTCCTCACGTGACCGGGCGCTGACACAATGTAGACGCCTGCGCGGGTCGTTGCGGAGAGATCTGCCAAAATCGGGCGCCCAAACGTATCCGCTCCGATGATCGCCGCGCGTGTCAGCCCTGCCGAGTCGGGTTGCAACGTATACCAGGGCGTGACCGCGTTAGAGCGCACGTCGAACTGCACCACCGACAGGTAACCCTTCTGCGCCGGGTCAGCGGCCGGCGCTATTCCCCAAAGAGCGTCGTTCGAGGCGATGTACCAGGTGTCGCCTGCGTATGGAGTGTCTACGAAATCCGCCGCCTGGCCATCTCCTGAGATTTTCAGCAAACGGTCGGGATTCGTAGTTGTGACATAGAGATTGCCGTGAACCCAACCGACAACCGACCGCACCAGGTCGCGAGTGAAAAGTTGCCTTCCCGAGGCATCCCGGAGACTCAGCGTCATCTTTCCGGACTTGGCGGTGTCGAGGAAGGCAGCCTCGCCGTTCGCTGCATCAATGTATCGGGGCTCAGTGCCGAGCCACCGCTTGGCGTGCGCATCGAATGCACGACCAGTCGCCGCATTCAATCCGGATGCCGAAAATGCTCCACTCGGAAAAGTCAGGAGGCCCGGACCTTGATCCGTCCTAACTGGGAGCGTGCAGACGACGCCCGGCAAAGAAGCGACCTCCGGAACACGAGAGGGCGCGGCGGCTGTGATACTGGATGTCGGGGATGTCGAGGCTGTTGTCGCAATGATGCCGAGCCACAACGCGCTCAACATCAAGATCATGGCGCCAACCATCCAACGCCCGGTTCGAGTTAGTCGCAGAAGCAGCTTGCTCATTGCGACACGCAGCCATAGTTGGGCCCGTACACAGTGTTCTGCCAACTCGTGTAAGGAAATCCCCCGCACGCAGTTGTGACGTGAACCGGCGAGTAGATCATCAGCGACCAGATCACCGTCGCTGCCGTTACGTACCCGTTTGTGTTGCTCCATCCGTGGCCATACGCGTCCGTGCCGCTGATGCTGGCGTAAATGGGATCGGCGTAATAATCTGTGTAGGTTCTGCCCCAGTTGGAGGCGCAATTTGTCGCATATCTGTTCTGCGCCTCACCATAGTCGTAATAGACGACGGGAGAGGTGTTGCTTGTGTAGTACACGTTGATGAACGCTGTGTAGTTGGCGGTGCAACCAATAAAGGCGGGATCCTGTCCCGTGCAGTTATCCCAGTTAGCGACACACTTACAATTGGTGGGATCGCATGCAAGCGCGGTCATGGTCGAAAAGGTTGCTGGCAGTTGATGGCTCTCGTCAATTCGAATGCCAGCTGCAAAGAAGACGGCCGAGAGCAGACAGGCCGCTATAAGTATTGGGCCGCTACGCGAAACACCGCCGAGTCTTCGTCGGCACGTCTGCGCGGCAGCACGTTCTTCAGGACTCATTTCCTGTTACCCCCCTTAGATTGATCGTTCCGGAGACTCGCGAGAGTTCTCCGGCGATCCGCGAACTCATCTTCAGGAAGGCGTGCCCCGAATCAAGAGAAGATTTACCTTGACATTTGCGAACAGTCTCTGTTAGCGGTCAACATCCGTTAGAAGCAGCTTCCCGCGAAGGACATTACGTGCAATCCACTCGGAAGGTTGACCCGCTCAAGCATGCCGGGGCCCGACAACCGATACAACTCACCGTCAGTCGTCGCCACCCAGGTCCCGGTACTTCCACTGACTGTGTCCGAGGGCCAAAACAGCGAAGGAGTCATCTCGTCGCCGCTACTCACGTATAGGTGCGTAGCGGTGTCTTTTGACCGGATAGCGTAGACAGCAGACTGTGAATCTGTCTTCAATTGCGGAACGACGGGAAAACCGTCAGAGGTCAGGCCCAGAATCGGCCCGCGTCCGGTGTCGTTGAAGGAATCAGGCAGCATTGCATACCAGTCCGTGACAGTTCCGGTTGCGAGGTCGAGTCTGACCACCATCCGCCCTTGCGGAGGACCGGGGTACGGTAGGGCAACGCCCCAGACGTACTGGCCGGCGGCGAAGCTCCATATAGTAGTCGCGTTCGAGAGCGGGTCGATCCATGCAGGGCGACCTTCTCGGGAGATTCTCAAAAGACGGGCAGGGGTGTCGACAGTCGTCACAAGCAAGCTGCTATCCGACGACCAACCCAGGATCCGCAAGACCAGGTCACGCGTATACAAGAGCTTGCCGCTGGATGTCTCGAGGCGAAGCGTCTGCATGCCACCTTTCTTGTTGTCAAGCAACGCGACCAACTTCCCATCCGGCGAAACTCCCTGGGGTTCGGTAGCCAGCCAGCTATGCGTGGCCGGGTTGTAGGCAGTTGCGGCAGCCGCTGACAAACTCGCCGGACGGAACGCACCGGAGGGATACGTGAGTAGACCCGAACCCTGATCCGTACGCACAGGCAGTTCGCAGGAGGTGGAACCAGCTTTGGCCGATCTGGAAGAAACGGCGGTACCTTCGTTCCGAAAGGACGCTACCGCCAAGAAAACCGCAACTACGCCGATCGTCAGCACGACCGCAATGGCAGCAGCGAAGCGTGGCGCCTTTGAACTGCTGGGTTCTGGATGTAGGGCGGCGATCACAGTTGGAATCACGGCCCTTGGCGGCTTCCGGATGTCATCGATAGCATCGACGACGTCCTGCCTGATCAGTGACTCGCTCATACCGTCACCGGAGCGTGGTTGCGAGGTCGAATCTTCGCAAGAGCCCGATAAAAACGGGTACGGGCGCCAGCCTCCGTCAGTCCTGCGATGACCGCCACCTCTGGCCAAGGCAGCTCGAGGTAGATGTGTAGCACCACGATGAGGCGGTCATGCCTATTCAATCGCTCCAACGCCCGCCTTACTTCAATGCGACGAAGGGCCTCTTCGTCGGGAGACTCCAGGCCCAGATCTACATCGGCCTTCGTGAGCAGCCGGCCCCAGTGTCCCCGTCTGACATCTCGACACTGATTGGCAACGATTCCCAGAAACCACGGGCGAATTGATGCTCCCGATCTCAGGTTGCCAAGCCTGCGCCAAGCTTTCAAGGCTGCCTCCTGTACCACATCTTCTGCAAGGTGCGAGTCGTGAAGTAGGCCACAGGCGAGTTTGTGGGCGGGTTCGACTAGGGATACGAGGAGTCGCTCGTAAGCTATCTCCTCACCCAGCTTTGCCCTCTCAATAAGAACCTGCTCGTCCGGTCTCTCCATGCACCTATTACCTGCTATACGGAGCAATGGATCATGGGTGTTTCACCTTTCTCCACTGCGGCGCCCAAATTTGAGGGTCTTCAAGCAATCTTTTCACCCTAGGTGGGGTCGGCAGGTCTCGCCGACGAGGACGAGACCTAGCACGAAGTGCGACCCGTACCAACCAAAAGCTATTCCCGACGGGTCAAGAGCACCGCTGCTTCCATCAGCGAGCGCGCACCCAGTTTTTCCTTTGCTACGGTCAGAGAATTACTGATCGTTTGGGGCGAACGGTGAAGGATGCGGGCAATCTCGCGTCGACTGAGCCCGGAGGAGCGAAGTTGGAGTATCCGCACTTCAAGGGCAGTTAAGTCGATTGAAGAATGGGCCCGACTGTTAGGGATCCTCATAGTGAGCTCTGTCCGTTTGCTGAGATGCAACGACCCGTCGCGTCAAACGAGCTGGGCCATGGCAGGTTGCACATTTGGCCCCCTGAATGTGTGGATCGGGCGGAAGCGAGGCAGGTGGCGGCATTGCTTGCCGAGGAGTACCCGCGCGGATCGGGTCCCTCTGGTTCGAAGTGGATCGATTTCGCTGTGTGCCCCGCAATTGCGCTCGAAATCTCGATGGTCGCCATCATCTTCAAATAGCAAACGCGACCACTCGCGGGTCCCATGTTCTTGGGGATTGGGACGGTATGGTGTTAAGCGGGTCACTTTGTAAGCTTATGCTGTTAAGTGACGGGGTCAAGAGGTTTGTTATTTCAAAGTAGATGTTGACTGATTCAGCCATTTTTGTGGCGTGAGGCGGGAAAGTCAGTCCGGTTCAAGCTGTCTTGAGGCCAGGGCGAGGAGGGGAAAACAGCGCGACATGCCTTCGGTGCCCCCAGAGCGGGTTCTCGTTGGCCGCGGGCCTCGATGCGCTCCGGAAATCTCGGGGCTCGATCGGGGCCGGGCCAGCCGGAGGCTTGAGCGCCAGCGCCAGTTGAGCAACCAGCCGTGGCGGTGTAAGCGCACGACCATCTCGGGGCGGACCAAGATCAGATGCCGCTTCCAGTCGTAGGTTCTCTTTGATTTTGTCGGCGCAGGCGTAGATGCTTGACCACAAGGTCATTCCATCCGCTGATGTGCGCTGCCAGTGTGGAGAAAACGAGGCTCACGAGTTCGGGTGTCTGACAGGGGTCGCCGATCGCGCCGGATCGAGTTTCCCTCCGGCAGATCAGGCGGTTTCCGTTATGACGGCTTTGACTGAAGTCTCCAGGTCTGGCCGAGAAATCGCCAGCGCTCGTTTCATCTGTTGCAGCGATCCGGCAGTATCCCCTCGGTCCTCGAGCAATTTGGCGTATGCGCTCAAGCATGTTACCAGCCGCTGATTAAGCCCCGCCTGCTCGAGAATGGAGATCGCCATTCGGAACTCCTTATCAGCCCGAGCCTTCTTGCCCAACGCCTCCGCTACCTGGCCGAGCAGCTGATGGGCCGATGCGAGGCTGCCTTGTTCGTCGCTTTTTGCCGCGACTTCGCGCGCTTGTTCTGAGTGCCTTCGGGCACCATCGAGATCGCCCCCGCCCAGCTCCAACTCCGCCAAACTCATAAGAACGTGGCTCTTTCCAAGCTCGATCCCAGACTCTTCGCAAATCCGTAAGGAACGGTTGAGATGATCGCGAGCTCCGTCCATGTCGCCTTGCCGCATGAGGACCAAACCGAGATTGTTTTCAGCTCGTGCAATAGAAAGGTGGTCGTGTAAGAGCTCGTGAATGTTGATCGCCTTTTGCCCGTGCAATCGAGCCCGCTGGAAGTCGCCTAGATGCTCGTAGGCCCCGCTCAGGTCGCTGTGCATCTTGCCAAGACGGCTCAAATCCTTGAGCTCATCCGCTGCTTCGATCGCGAGTCGGTAGTGTTCGATCGCTTCCGGCCACTCATGTCGAGCCACGTGGATGGAGCCTATTCGCCCGAGGATGCGGGCTTCGAGGATTCGATTGCTTGGTTTCAACCGACGACACGCGGCTAGCGCGCTCTGAGCAACTCCGAGTGCTGACGCATCCTCGAGCAGGTGGAGTGCGGCGCTCTCCCAATCCATGCACTCAACTACCATCCAGCGATCGTCGGCGTCTTGGAACGTTTGCCTGATGCGCTGTAACTCGGCCAAGGCAGGACTCGGATTTGCTAGCCGAATCTGGGCCTGTGCCCAAAAGAAAGCAACCCAACCCTCGTCGAGGTCATCAAGAGGCTCGGACTTCGCCTCATCCGCAGCTGATCGAAGCTCTTCGAAGCGCTCCGCTGCGGCAAGGTCGCGGAGTCTGTCCACTTGCGACGCGCTACCTAGGCCTCCGGTCGGGCGAGCCGAAACCAGAAAGTAATCGATCGGCTTTCCGGTCCGCGCGGCTATCAACTTGAGTGTGCGCATAGTTGGCCGTGTCTTGCCCGCCTCTGTGAGGTGGACCGCGGTCCGGCTGATCTCCCCTGAGGCAACTTGTGCAAGTGTCAATCCAGCCTCGGCCCGTGCCCGCTTGATGGACCCAGGTCGAACGTCGAGGCCGGGTTGCCGCCGCTTGCTGTTTAGTGCTGTCGTCCTCAGCGGCATGTGCATAACAGCCTAGCATCGCGCATAACAGCCTGCCGGCCGGCGAGCCCGAACCTTCTAGTTGCCTGGCTAACAGCAGGAAGGCCAGGTATCGGCGCCGACGGTTGTGATGGTCGCGATGAAGACAGCGGCCGCGCAAACGAGACCAATCAAGAATCTCCGCATGCTCGGTGCCTCCTGGAACGCCGCCCCCGAAAAGGAGCGCAAGGAGTCGAGTGGAGATCCAATTCGGTGGTTTGTCAAGCAATGCTTAACAGCCTAGCGATGTAAAGTTAGTGCTTGACGGCTAGCGGTGACCTACTCCAAACTGCGAAGCGGAAGAAATCCGCCCCCTGCTCGCAGCCAGCCGACTCCTTCAGATTTCTCTACGCCCAGAAGTTAGCCATCGAGTTAAGGACGGGCCAGCCAGGAGGCCAGCGTGAAAGCCTGATGCGAGCTCAACAATGTCAAGCTCGGCGCCCCAATTTCGCTGGTGCTGTTTTTCCTATCCAGCTTGCTGTATTGGTTCAGCGATGGCGGGCTCTGCTAGCAGAGTAATCCGCGATTGTCAAGGTAAGTTCTCTCTGGTTTCAGTTTCGCCCCTCGGCCAGTATCTATCGTCAGGTTGGCTCGAATGGGCCAGGGCCACGGGAGATCGAACTTCAGCGGGGGTGATCGGCGGCGTGGCTGAGCGAAGCGATCTGCGCGCTCGCGAAGTGCGATATGGAGAGCGTAGCGCAGGCCTTTGTGACTGTAAGGGCGGCCATCGTGACTTTCCTGGGCATATCCGCACGATACGAAGGAACTTGAGGAGGATTTGATTCCATGTCTGCTTGGAGAAACGTGAGAGTCATTCTTGTGGCTGCCGTGGTCGCAGCCAGCGGATTGGGGCTGGCTGGATTCGCAACAGCCAAGCCGGTGGCTGCATCCACGTGTTTCAACCACAGCTGCACTGGCATTGACCCAAACGGGACTTCCTGTCTCAGCGACGCCCAGAGGTGGGATATCACCGTCAATGACAGTGATCTGCCGGGATACCCAAGCGGTCCAGATCAGTTGCAGACCTACATGGTTGACATCAGCCCGTCATGTGGAGCCGGCTGGGCCAGGGTAGAGGACAACGTCTCACCATACCCATACCAGTACTTCTACGCCGGTTACTCATTCGAGGGCGTTGACTGCTGTGCTAGTGGGCCTCAAGGACAGATCTACCTGAGGGAGGCGTCGTTTCGGGACACGGAAGCCTCAGTGCATTGGTCGAACATGCATGCTGGAGGTTCGGGTTCACCGGATAGCTGGGTCCGCACATGCGAGTGGACCGACTACTCCGAGTGCACTAACTGGCACTAATGCCTGCGGAGACCAAGAGCCGCCCCTGGACGGCTTCTTGGGATCCTTAACGTCGATTCGGCGGAATTCTTAAATCGGTATGAGGAAGGTCAAGTCGTGACTAGCACGACCTGGGACATTCGCGAACACTTGGGTCTTGGCCTCGACGGTACCGGGCAAATTCATTGCGGAGGTTTGGGGAACACGATCGGTGCCATTTTGGCGCCGCAATGCATCTACCTAATAGTGTTGGTGGCAGTTGTCCTGACCGCCTGTGATGGCTCGCTACCGACATCACTCGCTTCAGCTGGCCCTTCGATCAGCTCCTCGATCCACGCGACTGCTCCCGAGAGCAATTACACCAATGGCCTAGCAAGAATGCATCCAGAAGGTTTCTTCCCAGGCTGGTTCATCTCCCCAAATGTTGGCTGGCTAATCGCACCAAATAGCAGCTCGGGAATGTCGTTGTTCCGCACCGATGATGGCGGCCACCATTGGACTCAGCGACTGGTTCTATCTGTCAGGAAAGTTATCGCTCGAGACATTTCGTTTGTTGACCAGAGCGTCGGTTTCATTGTTGTTGAAGACGATAGGGCTACACCTTGGCTGGTGGCGACAACAGATGCTGGCGCCCACTGGATTCGCAATCAGCTCATGGGTTTGCCACCTCACGGAATCGACTTCGTCAGCGCCGCCGAGGGATGGGTCCTGTCAATTGCCAAGCCTGAGGAGCGGCCAAACACACTCGGCGCGCCGGCCACTATTCTCTACCACACTACGAACGGCGGTTCGAGTTGGAGGCCTTGCGAGTCGTCCACAGGAGTGGTGATGGCTGGCATCAATCAAGACGATCACCTTGAAGGCGTTCGTTTTGCAGATGCGAATCATGGCTGGATTGGTGGTTGGATGACTGGTACCGGCAATAACGTGGCCTACGAGTATTACTACACGTCAGACGGATGCTCCACCTGGAAGCAGGAGAAACTCGTGCGAACTACACCGTCGCACCCGGGCACGGAGGCACCGCTGTTCATTGGACTTCCCGAACCGATGGGAAATGGGGTTGCGAGCTCCGGCACGCTGTATCGGCACGACACGTCGGCGATTGAAGTAACTTCGTTCTATAGCAGTGACGGCGGCTCAGGTTGGAGAGAGACAACGTTTACAACTTCGACTACGGACCAGCCAGAATGGGTGAGTCTGGCCACGAGTGGGGCAGTCTTTGCTGCGCCTACCGACTCTGGCAATGCTCGGCGTCTGGCCTTGCCGGGACACCTCACTGGTGCGCTGCAGTTCGTCAACAGCGACACGGGTTTCCTGAGCACAGCGAGCCCCGATGGTGTCTTAGTCTTGATGCGCACTGATGACGGAGGCAAGAGTTGGCGAAGCATCGGTCAGTTTGGTCAACCATCGACATAAGAGCGTCAAGACTCTCGGTTTCGACGCGCTTCCGGGCACATCTACTTCGAAGCCGCTCCATTCTCGAGAGTGCTGTGGTTCGAGCTAAGCTCGGGTCTCCTCACCACTGGCCGGCAACATGTCTGACGGTCGGGCTGCCACCCTCGCGGCGTGGGATTCGTAGCAAAGAACAGTGGCCGGGCCAGCGACACGTCGCGCCCCTTCGATGTTGACTGCGGTCGAGCCAACGTTCTGGCCTGACTCCGCGGTACTGCCTCCGTTCCGGGAACGTGTAACCGGATTCTGACCCGGTGAAGGTCCAGATCACCACGACGGAGCGGGCGCCCTCGCCAGGCTTCGCGGCGATTTGGCAATCCGTTGATATTCGCCACGCTGGAGTTGACCCGGTTCTCAGTCCTGATCAACTCTGACCTGAAGGGTCCCGAAGGTCATCGCAATCATCTCAGTCAAGGGTCGAGCGAAACGCCCCGATGGTCTATTCGTGGCTTCCTTGGGGGGACGCGATACGGGGACCTCAGCGCGCCACATCGATAGTAGGGGTCGAACCCCGAAACCCAGGCGGGCGTCGCCGAGATCCGATTGGAGGGGTCTTGGTCGCGACGGCGACACATCGGTTGCAGCTAGACGCCAGTCGCCATGACTGGCTCGAGGGTCGGGGACCCTACCTTAGCCTAGTTGGCGGTGTCGATGATGCGACCGGCAAAGTCCGTTGGGCCTGTTTCCGAGATCAGGAGGATGCCCAGGGCTATGTCATCGTCATCCGCCAGACAGTGGCTCGGTTCGGAATTCCGATGGCGGTCTACGCCGACCGCCACTCGATCTTCTACCAGGGCAAGGAGATGCGGCTGCGCGAACTGTCGCTCGAAGGACAACTGGCTGCGTGTTAGCTGATGGTAACGCGCACTTATCAGCACCAACATGTAACGGACCCCGAAGACTACTTCGATCGTGTTTTGCTAGACGGTTCGGGCGGGGCGCAGGGGGATAGCTTGCCGTCCCAGGGCGAGCTTTGCTGCTTGCTTCCAGTGCCGGCTGGCGCCGCGCCCATCACTTCGCCCGTCGAGTACCTCCGCATACGAGGCGTGTGTCTCGGCGAGTCGGTCTTTTAAGTCTTCCGCGCCGAGCAGTCGTATGGCAAAGCGGAACTCTTTATCGGCGAGTTCGTGTTTGTCAACGCGCTCGTACAGCTGGCCGAGCAGCCTGTGTCCGGTAGCCTGAGCCAAACGTTCATCGAGTCGCTTCGCCAGATCGATCGCCTTCTTCACCGCCTCGATTCCATCGTCATGCCGCCGCATTTTTAGATGTAGTTCACCGAGGCTCAGCAGCACGTGGCTCTTGGTCCTTTCGGTGCCTCCTTCCTCAAGGTGTGCCAAAGCGGCTCGAAAGGCTTCCGCTGCTCGCTCCACCTGGCCCTGTCGCATCAGGAGCAGGCCGAGTTCGTTTTCGCCGTTAGCTTGTAGGGCCGTGTTGTGTTCGAGTGCATAAAGTGCGAGCGCCTTGTGCGTATATTCAATTGCTCTGCCTAGGTCTCCGCGCTCCTGGTATGCAATGCTGAGTCCGTGATATGTCCGGCCCATCCTGGGTAGATCGCGCATGGTCCCGGCGGCCTGAAGCGCTTCTTCGTAGAAGGTGATGGCCTTGTCATACGTATGGTTCTTAACGTGGATGGTCGCTATGTGCTCTAGAATCCGCGCTTCAGTTCCGGGGAGGCGCGGTTCGGTTCCACGACACAATTCGAGTGCCGTCTCGGCAACGGACAATGCCCGACTGTCCTCTTTAAGGTAGAGGGCCGCCGCCTCCCAGTCGGCACACTCAATCGCGAGCCATGGGTCTGGCTCCTCGTCTAGCAGTACTTGGGCTCGGCGTAAGTGCAGCAGACCCTCGTCAGGGCGCATTGAGCGCACCAGGGCTTGGCCTATGTAGTGTCTGACGTTCGCCTCATCTTTAGGCGCCATTGGCAGTCCGAGCATTGAGACGCCTACGGCGATCGCCTTGTCGAATTGGTTCTGTAGGCAGAGCGCTTGGAGTTCGTCTACTCGAGCAGCTGCCACGAGTGAACCATCCCGGGGCGGCTTGTTGCCAGGCACGCTAAGAAAGGATCGGACCGCCTTTCCAGTGCGGCTTGCGATGATCTCGAGCGTTCGCATCGACGGCCGGCTCTTCCCAGCCTCAATCAGAAAGACCGTCTGTCGCGTAAAGTCCGATCCTGCGAGCTGGGACATACTGAGGCCAGCATCAAGTCGCGCCTGCTTAATGAGCGCCGGATCTACCTTGACGCCGGGAAGGCGCCCGCGTGGCTTGGCTTGACGTTTGCTGATATCGGCGTTATAGCACGCCGACGGTTACGACGCTATATCGAAAGCCACGCGGGGCCGATCGGCTTGACTAGACTCCTGGCCCGATACTGTCTGCCAAGACTGTCACTACAGTGAGCAGCAAACCGGCGGTGGCCAGGACTGATGCGAAAATGAACCTGCGCATGGCTGCGCCTCCTTGGAATGAGCCGGACGGCGCCGGCTGTTGAGCGCCATATAGCAGCGTCGCCCTTCATCGTCAAGCGGCCGCCGTCTGGTGGCTTAACAACATCAAGCGCTGCAATCGACAGCCCCATATCGATGGCTGACGGGCCTCTGCAAACGACGTGCTGAGCTGTGTCAGCAAGGGGCTCTGGGCCGCTGACCCTATTGGGTTGCAGTCGTACAACAACTCCGCCCGACTGAAGTACGGCGCACTACTTACGCGGTAACTTCCCGAACCGGGATCGGCCAATCGAACCCCGGCTAGGTGACTCGACTAAGGCGTCGAGCTCAGTTGGCCTCGATCTTGAAGGCCTACGGTTCGATTTGGTCTATCCATTTTCGTCTACGGCGACGCCTTGACTGGCAAGGTCGATGATCCCGGCCCTGGAGGCGCACAAAGCTCTCAAGCAATGGGCAGTGGTCATGGCATCGCTACCGTGCGAGATCGCGGCCCCCAAGTCACTCATAGAACCTGCGACGCGGCCGATGGGCATCTTGATAAACATCTGCCGGGGCCATCGGCCGTCCGGCTGTTGGTTGGAAACGATTGCCCCAACGCCCTTAATAAAAGCCTCGTGTCCCAACGCTCCAGTAAGACCAATTTCGCTTGCCGTTAGTAAGCCCAGAGCGGTCTCACCGCAGGTGCTCCGGGCGTCACCCCATCCCCCGTCGTGATGCTGAGTTGCCCGCAGAAAGGATCCAACTTTGGCGCAGCTCGGATGGTTAGGCTGCACAGCATTGATCAATCGCGTGCATGCGTAGGTGCCGTACAGCTTGCCCCAATACCAGGACGACGTCCAGTAGCCCTCGGGCGCTTGACCCGCGAGAATGTACTCCATGCCGGCGTGAATGGCCGCTCGGTAGCGCCTTCCATCGTATAAGTGCAACGCATAAAGCACATTGGCCATGACCTCCCTGTCAGGGCTATCCCCCCACTTAGTTCTGATCGCCTCGGCGATTCTTAGCACCTCTGGACTGTCGCTTGTGCGATCCCAAATCCACGTTTCCAAGGAGCCGTCTTCATGGTGGCCTTGATCCAAAAGGAGGGCTATTGAATCGTCGCAAATTTCGCTCAAATGAGCGTACTCAGATCTGACCATGACCTGAATGACTTGCCCTAGGTCGTCCGCATCGGGAGGCAGTTCTGGCAGCGAGGGGAAGTACTTCCAGCCGCCTCGAACATCCGAGGCTTTTAACTTGACAATCCGCTGGATGTCCTCCTGGATCCCGGCCCAGTTCACGTGGAACCCTGCCGTAGCTGCATCGAGAAGAGCCCCACAAATCACCGCAATTTGGAAGACGATCCCATGATGCACTTCCGATTCACCGGTGAAGCCGGCTGACCCTGGAAAGATCATTGTGTGGGTAGACTCCGCATAGCCAGTCAAGCGTTCCCGATCGAGATAGGCTGTGGCCGCGCGGATGGCATCGTCTATTGCCTTTAGGATCGCCGGTTTTAGGCGGGGCCTCACACGTGGCGGCATGTGCTCAGTCTCCAATCCCCTGGGCCGAACGTACACGTTCAATTTGGCGTCCGATTCGGGCAAGAAGTCGATGCTCAGATACTGTTGGTGGTTTTGCAGACTTTCCAGGCGCCGCCCCTCAGTGAGTTCTGCCAGGCAGTCCGCGTACTGAGTCACATCAATTCCGAGAGCCGACGCGAGGCAGCTGATCGCCGTATACGCCTCCTGATCATCGGCCTTGAGGTCTGGCAGAAAGGCGTCGACCTTTACGACAGGGCGCTCGGCAGGCAATTGACCTGCAAACACCAAGCCAATGATTACAGAGCGCAACGAGGCTTCTTGATTGGGCTTGGAGAGAACGAACTGCGAGAAGAGATCCAATGACCCTCGATGCTCGGGGCCCCCCAATCGTTCGACAAGCGGTCGTAGCTGAATCAGATTGAACCGATCCCCGGCGAGGTAGAGTCGGGCATTCCGCTGGCATCCGATTGAGAAGTCGACGCCAAGACCTCGGCAGTAGAGGCGGTCGCCATGATCTCTGTTGAGGTGCTCATACGCGATCATTTGGTCGCGAAAACCGAGTAAGTCAAAGATCGCCAACTGCCGTTCACCGCTGTGCTGGGGGCCGGTTGTATTCAGGTCGTAATAACACTTGACCGCTGGGGTGCTATGGGGAACAGCCTCGATGGCAACGCCGAAGCGAAAATTTCTGAGCCGCCCTGATCGATTCGGCAGGGGATAATAAGCGCACCGAAAGATTGATTCCGCAAGCTCGAGGTCGTATGAAGATTGAAACTCAGTACCAAGCCGCTCGAAGATGTTGCGAATTAGCTGTTGTGCTTGGCGAAGGCCGTGCTGATCGACAGGTCCCCGACTCGTGACTTCTGCCAGCCAGCGCACCTTGGGCAGCCCGAGTGCCGAAAATGATAGCGAGAACTCCGAGGCTCTGAACTGAAATAGCGAGCTAGGTGCTGAATCGACAGGTCCGATGGTGAGCTGGCCCATAAGTCCCATCATCAGCGCCCGTTGATCGCTGAGGCCATTTAGGTGAAGCAACTTTCCCAGCATGTAGGTCGCCTGGTCTCTGCGCTCGTCAGCCAAGAGGTCTGTCGTTTTCCCGAGTGCCTACATAGTGGCGCGATTCATTCGCTGGCTAGCCGAACCTTTCATATTGGCCGATATCGGCTCGCATATCGCCGACCACGGAGAGCGTGCCGTTCTTGTGAATGCGCAGCAAGTCGCAGAAGAACACGCTTGATCCGTTTCCTATCTCAAGAACCGCACCGTCATCAATCGTCACAGTCGAGAACAGGAATATGGCCACAGAGATCGTTTCCGATACAAGGGCGACGTACCGATCGATCAAGCCCCCAAACCTCACGACCGAACGCGAGTTGCCGTAAATGTACTCTCGAGCCAAGGCTTGAAGGGCTACCTGGCCGGAGCCGCTCAGGAGCATCGGAGAGCTGAGCTGCCGTTCGGGGACGGCGGGCGGAGAACCGAATCTCGGCTGGTCGTGGCCGAAGGCTGAGTCCGGGGTGCCCACCCACTTCTTCAGGTCAGCAGCTGACTTGGGGTGGAGGATCGTGAAGCTCGTTTTCGTTGGGAAAGTCCTGAAGTCAAGTACAGTCCTGTGCCGCACGGTCAGGGGTGCGAGGTCCGTACGGTCCGCAAGTCCGTAGACAGCAAGCCGATCGCGTTGGGTTGGGGCTGGTGGTTTGGCTGGAGCCTTGTCCAACCGAAGAACAACTTCTGCCGTCCGCCGCGCCTCGATCATTACGAACGCCCGCCCTACCTTGTAGCCGGTTGAGAACGCTTGAAGCGAGTACGGGCCAGCTGGAAAATCGCCCGCAAGTGGGTCCTTGCCTTCACTATCGATCCGATACTGGTTCGCGAGCGTCGCCTTATTCTCCGCCAGAAATAACACCCGCGGCGCTTGAACAGGTTTGCCTTGCTCGTCATCCAATCGAACTGACAATCGCCCGCGTTGAGAGCCACGGTCGGGATCCTCAGAACTTAGGGTCTGATCGTCATCGTCGTTGGTTCGCATCGCAAATTCACCTTCCTAAAATCGATTCACGACGTGGCACGGCGCGGAGCCGGGGCTCGTGGCACATGATGGCGCTACGGAGATATCCCGATATAGATGTTTAAGTGGCCCGTGGCACCATCGTGAGGTCCATCTGCGCCCTGGACGCCAATCGCACCTTGGGCTCCACTGATTGATCGTTGTCCATTGGCCCGGGCTCCCTGGATTCCACCCAATCCGCCGGGCCCGCCGGCCCCGCCTTCCCCACCGCGACCTCGAAAGCCGCCTCCAAAGAGGACCTGGGTGTTGATTGCGATGGCATCAGCAGCATTCGGGATGTAAAGGTCGAAACTGTTCGCGTCACCACCTGACCCGGCATGGCCACCGGTTCCGCCTTGGCCGCCGCGACCGCCAGCGCCGCCAACGGCGTCGCCTCCCTCATCTCCTCCTTGTCCGCCGTCTTGACCCTCACCTCCCGGACCCCCCGCACCACCCCTACCCCCCTCGCCACCGTTTCCTCCACGAACAGTGACATCAAGTACTCCGATGAACCCGCCGACGACAAAAGTCATATTCTTGGGCGTCGCTCCACCATCGAAATTGTCGCCACCAGTTTCTCCGATGGTCCCTGGGGCTCCATCGTTGCCCGGAACTGCCAGGGCGTCACCACTGGGCCAAGTGTTTTCCTCTTCATCCTTGGCGCGGATGGGGTTCTTGGGAGGGGGATCGGGGACGAAAGTTCGGTCGGGCACCGGATCGGGTGTTGCACCCAGAATCGTGATTGGCATAGTCAACCAGTCTCCAGACTCAAATTGCTGCTAGCAAGACTTTCCGCCTCTACCACAAGGTTTGATTTAACAGGCTCAGCCGTGATACTTTACAGTCGGGAGTTCGGCTGACGTTCGTTCGATGGACAGTTCTTGAGGCACGGGAGATTGGGCCGCCGAACTGGATGTTGACAAGGTGCCTCTGAAAGATGGTTAAGACTTCCCGTGGACTGTCCCGACGACAAGCCGACATCATCCGCTTAGTTGCTACGGGCAGGTCAGACAAGCAAATTGCTGCACAGTTGGGCTTGTCCGAGTCCACTGTGAAGACACACCTCGGTCGGATATACAGGTATCACGGGTTCAGGAATCGCGCGGAGGCGGCCGTGGCTTGGGCGATCGAGAACCAGACCGTTTCCCCCAGCCCGGGGCCCGGTCGTTGAAAACTGTGGGGTGCTCGTCAAAATGAAGTCTGGGTCCTGCTAGTCCAAAACTGCAGCGCAGCGAGCGGGCTCGCGGTGTCGAATGCTGTCTACTGGGGACCTCGGATGAACCGTTCGGCGCGCATGCGTTATAACCTAAACCGTCTACGCGTCCCTCGAGACAAATGGCGGCAATGATGTCGTCGCTGATTTGCGTGTGGGGGTCATTTATTCGTCCCGGCCGGGCGATCCAGCCGCCACCATATCCGGTTTCGCAGAGTAGCTACGCAGCAAGCCGCCCAGCCTGGCGTGACAACCTACGACCAGGGCCGGTTCCACCGGATCGGATCGCGCGATCGGAGTCTTCAGCCTAAGGGCCCGGTGGCGGTCGTTCCTCGTTGTGTGGGCGAACCACTCGGCGAGGACCCGTTCGAGGTGTCGGCGATTGGTGATGAGGATCCAATCAAAGTCACCAATTCGCGCTGTCAAGGGGCGTCAAGCGAAAATCCCCGACATCGGTTAACATCTGCCGCGGCGGGGTAAGCCGGAACGCCCCGCGGCTGAAGGTTCGACCGGCCGACGGGAGTAAAGGGGCATGGTTGTCGGCTTCTGGGCAACCTTGGGGCTGGGCCTACTCGGCGGCGTAATTGCCGAGCTCATCCGGATTGCGGGACTCCTGCGACAAGGCCAACGTCCGGGTGCGCTGGAGCTGCTCGGCTCGGTTATCTACGCCGCGCTGGGAGCCGGTGCAGTTCTCTTCGGCTGGACTACGCCACACTCGGCCTTCGAAGTCGCCGTCCTTGGAGCCGCTTTTCCTGCTCTATTCGCCAGTGCCGTTGGTTCAGCGGGCGCAAAGCCGAAACCCCAGCCTCTAGCCTTTGATGCGTGGGCGCGCTTTCGGAGTTGGGTGACTGGATCCTAGTAGAGCGCTGCAGCCAGGACGCTGACGGGGCCCGTCTCAATTCGTTAAAGATCCACTTGGGTAGGGCTCACTCGTCTACCTCCCTCGGTAAGAAGACGTTATGCGAGAGGAACTCGCGCAACGACTGCCTATGGTGTCCTGTCCTAATCGGCGACCCACGATGACTTTCTTCAGATTCCAATTCGGACTGATACTCGCGATCGCTGGCGCCGTTGCCTTTCGGACGGGGGCGCGGGCAGCCGCACTAAATCTATCCCTCCTGGTCCTTGGCGCCGCCATCATCGGGCCACAAACTTGTTGAGCAACCTTGGGACCAGTGCAACAAACCGGCTCAAGATGAAAGCCACCCGGTTCGAGTGCCCGCCGTTGAGGATCGAAACGCCCGACGGCCAGTCACTTGGTATCGGGCCCCACTATCAACTGGAGGCTGAGCGCCACTTTGGCACTGACCCAGCCTAGCTTGGGACAGTCAGGGTTGGCGAAAGGATCCTGGTTCTGAACCCCGATGACGAAAACGAAATTGACAACTGGAAATGCAACCGCATCTTTACGTGCCAGACGCGTCAGTTCGAGCGGTGCTTTCAACCTGGCCCTTGCCACCGCGAAACTGGAGTTTCCGGACTCCCGCACCTATGTAGTCCCCGATCAATCGCACGATGCCGGGCGCCAGTTCCTGCGATGGGATGAGGTGGCGCCACCTCGCTGGCGTGGCGAAGCGCTTCGCGCGTTACAGCTAGCGCGCTTGCTAACGCGCGACGAGGTGCGGGATATCAGGGAGACGCTCGGCGCCAGTTAGACCCCGTGCTCTGGTTGCCAAGACTAGAAGTCTGCTTGCAGCGTCCTAAGTAATCCGTTGGCCAGTCTGCGGATGTGCTCTTCAGGAGCACGATGTCCGCGTTCCGTCAGGCCAACCGTGGATCCGGTTACCCGGAGCTCATGTCCAGTTCGTGCGTTTCGCAGCGTAATCAGGAAAGTCTCATCGGGTTTTGACTCGACCTGGACAAGCTCGTAATGATGCATTTGAAACTTGTACTAGTTCTTGGTGGGTGGGGGCATGGGGTTCGTGACTATTAGCCAGATGAATACGATCGTAACGACAATCTCTATGAAGAGCAATACGAATGATAGTTCGAGGAACTGGTTTGCTCGACGGGTCAGAGTGTCCCAATGTGCCTTCTCTGGTTGGGTAAGGTCGTCGTAAGTCTTACGTTGCGAGCGATATTTCAAGTGCAAAACGAAGGATTGATTCCCGAGATACAAATAGAGAAGGCACAAACCGGCACACCCGAGTCCTGCCAATGTCAAAACTAGAGTGACCAGTACCGTCGGCCAAGACAGTGCAGCGTCCCAAGCCCCGGAACGAACGTTGTTGAAGGCCGTGACAAACCCAATGACAGCCATGCTTGCTGTGATCAGGAAGTACGTGAGTTGCTGTTTTAGTTGAATCAGGACGGATGACTGGGTGTCAACTCCTAGTGTCCATTCGTCCTCTTGCGGGGTAGTAGCCACCTCCTTGGGCTGCTATCCCCTACGGCAGGAGTTCAAGACCTGCTGACACGCCAGCATCATACGCGGTGGATCCGCTTGGTCGTCCCGATGTTCACACGTTGCTCAAGAAGTGGCTGCTAGCTGATCGGCGTCGACCCATTCATGGCGGTATCTATGGGCTCGCCTTATCCTCAGCAAACATCCGTGCCACCGCGACCCGGAGCGCCGGCAGAAACTCCAATCGATTGGATGTCACCACGGGCCTTCAAACGGAATGTCTTAACACCCGGATCAACTATCGGCTTGGCCCGCCAACCCGTTGGAGTGCAGTGCTTTCGCGGTTCTCCACGAGGAACTCAATGACCTCGCTTAAATAGTCGTCGATTGCCAAGATCAACTCCTCTAGGGGTCTGCTTTCAAACTGCTGATCGCCAACGGTGGGATACAAATTACTAAGAATCATGCGAGGACCCTCGCCGGTCCTGTAACCAGTAGCGCGGATTGCCCGCAGCTCCCGCTGGTGAGTGATTTGCTCCGACCGGAAACCGCCAATCTTCTTACCAAGGTCTTTCGCAAGCGTCTGTAGCCGCTCAGAGGGTAGTACGCCCGCCTTGGCCAGTTGTCTTATAAGAAGCGAGTGTCCGCTCTGGTGCAGGCCAAAATAGAAGTGAACCGCGAGTGCAATCTTGTCAAGCAGGATTCGAGCGAACAGATAGAAGCTCTCGATCTCCATGCGCACCACCAACTGAAGCTGTTCGAGCATGGTATCAGGCCCGATCGCTGTGCCAGTTGCGGCGGCCGTCTCGATCCGAAGTCTGAAAGCCTCGGACCTGGCCATGTACTCATAGGCAGCGGCGCGATAGCGGTCTTGAATAAGGCCCAAGAAAGCGCGATAGACCGTCACCTCGCGAAATGCGACGTGGTACAGGTTGTTGTCACGGCCGTCGAAACGCCATCTCTCTGTGTCGATGAAGTCACGCCATCGGTCGAGCACAGCTTGAGTCTACTGCGGCACATTCCCTCCCTCTCGCCGTCGCCATACCGCTTAAGGTCACTGGCCGATGTTCATAGACAGTACTCTGAGTCGCCTGGTTGGCAATTGAACGCCACGCCCGTTTTGAGCGAGGTTCTTCGCAAGGCACGGGAGTCGTACTACGACTGAGGTAGCATCGACCACCGATAACACCGAAGAGGCCTGTGATGCTGCAGAGATCGAAGTCTTATCGATACCAACGCGATTCGCCCACAGGCAAACGCCCTGCTACTTCAAGTCCTTAGACCGCGACTATCTCGATCGGTTCGGTGACGACCCACTCATCCCGGGACGCGGTGTTGATTACCTTAATGGCATAGGCTCCGCGGCCAGGCGTCGCGGCTCGAATTAGGATTGGAACCCGTGCCAGCTCACCCGCCTGGACCTCGACTCGGTCCTTCTCAACGCTGACCTCCCATCCCTGTGGCGCATGATCCCTGGCAAACGCTCCAGCAAAGAACTGACGCAACCTAACCTGGAGGAATTGCTCCGATTCGGGCGCCCGCGGGCTCAAGAAGGTTGGAAGCCAAGGTCCGTACTCATAGCGATCATCGCGGCCGGACCTCAATGCGTCAACAAATGGGTTTCCCAGCCAGCGTTCAACCTCTTGCCAATCTGTCAGAACTTCATGTCAAAGGAGGGGTCCGTCGACGCGCTGATCTTCAGGGTCTGACGCCCAACCTTCCGCCCGGTGTTCAGACCCACCAACTCGCTACTCATCCGACTTAGGGTGGGGTCTGGCATGGGTAGTCCAATTCTCCCGCCTGTCTCGATGGTGTCGTTGATAACCTCGGCGTGGAAGATGACGTTCGAGACTGAGATCCAAGGCGACCAGCAAGCATGATCGTCGTGGAAGTAGTAACTCGACTGATTGAAGCCAGGAGGGGCCGTCGCTCGCCAATTGTCGATGCCCACGGTTCTAGTGCCGCCGGCGTGCGCAGCTCGGATTTGACCCCGGACCTCTCCGACAGGCCCGAATAACGAGCGCAACATGCGAGTGATCCTGCCGTGATAGCTCCTGACGATAAAACTGCGGGGCGAAGAATACGGATCGGGCTGTTCAGCGAGTAGTGTCAACACTTTTCCGCCTCTTACATAGCCCTCTACCCGAGTCCCCGTTGCGGCCTCGACCCACCCCAGACTGCACTGGCCCACGCCGTTGATCTCATTTTCGGTCGCTCCCTCGTCCTCTTCCATCTGGCGACATGATTGCATGTGGCTTGGGTCTGTAAAGGCCTAGGCTCTGCATGCATTCCCGGCGGTCATCGCTACTGCCACTCGTGTCTTACCGTCAGCAAAGGTCCATTCCGGAGTGCGGCGGGGAGCGGCACAGAAGAAGAGCCCGCCGGCTCCAAACGGTAAGCCGAGATTCGAACTGACTACAGGTACGGTTTGGGCGCGCCCTGAAAGGAGATCCTTTTGGAAGGCTAGAAGGGCGCTGCTGACCGTCTCGGATCTTCGGCTATCAGGCTAATGCCCATCTCGGCAAGGAACGGCGATTCGTCTTGCACACGGGGCCCGTACTTCGTTTGTCTGAAACGTGGCCGGCTTAACCGCAGAACGCGGGCTGCTCGTGTGAGCGCCACGTAAGCGATACGCTTCTCGCCAGCCAGATCAGCGCTATTCGCCTTGCTTCGAAAGTCAGGCAGCGAACCGTCGTTCAAGCCTACGACTGCCACTGCCATGAATTCGAGCCCTTTCGCTGCATGAATGGTTGAGACTCGGAAACCGGGTCGGTCGGCTCTTGGCTCATCGACGAGTTGAAGAACGATCCCCGCCCACGTCCGATCCGCTCTCGACACGCGATTCCGATATTCCCGCCATCGATTAGAAAGCAAGGCGCGATCGCCTTCCCACAGTTCGACCAGCTCTTCACTTGCCGTTGGAACTGAGTCCCACGCAACTAGGGATTCCATCAGATGATCGACTTCGCGGCCGCTGTTATCCAGAAGAGCCAGCCAGCCAGGATTTGGCTCAGAGGCAAATTCCGCGAGTTCGTGAAACATCCCGCCGACATCGGCATACGCTAGCCGCTCAGCCTGTTCATCAGTAAGCGTCTTGAGGAGGGGTACATGCCCAAGCAGTCCCCTGCGCATCGCGACGTCTCGTGGGTTTGCCAGCACCTTCAGGGCATACAGAATCGCTCGATAGAGCTCCGAGTCGAACGGACCGACATCCCCAGTAGCGAAGTGGTGCGCAATCCCGTGCTTCTTGAACTCCATAACGACGAATTGGAGTTGCAGCCGGTTTCGCGCCAAGATTGCTACGTCTTCCGCCAACAACGCGCGGCCTTCTCCCGGGAGTAACCACTCCTCTTTCATTCCATCCGCGGTCATTCTGTTTGCCCAGTCAAGCGTGGCGGCGGCCTCGCTGTTCTCGTCAGGGTATGAGTAACCTTCAACATGTCCGGGAGCGGCGGACACCTGGTAAGCATCTGGAAGAACGGACGCCTGACCTTGGCTGCCGTTCGGCAATAGTCGATTGGCGAGGCGCAGCACTGCCTCAGAGCACCTGAAATTGACACCAAGCCGGAACGTCTTAGCACCAAAGTCCTGAACAAACGAGCGAATGTACTGGGCACCTGCGCCGCTGAAGCCATAAATGGACTGCGCGGGGTCTGCGACCATCAGAACATTTCGGTGCTCCCGACCACACAGGATGCGGAGGATCTGGTACTGAGCCGCGCTCGTGTCCTGCGCTTCATCGATGAGAATAAACTTGTATAGCCGCCTGTAATGCTGAGCGACGCGTGGGTTCTCGCTTAGCAATTGATAGGTTCGATACAGAATTCCTTCATAGTCGATGGCCCCATTGCGCATGAGCGCGGACTCATAAGCTTGGTACGCGTCTCGAAGTGAAATCGATCCAACCATCGCGTCGCTCGGTGCAGCATCGGGTGGTACGAGATCGCGTTTCAGGCGGCTAATTGCCGCCAGTGCGGCGAGTAGAACAGATCGCTCTTGGGGAACCACGCCGTTTACATATCCTTCATCGTCGAGTCCTTGGACTAATGCCTGCAGTCGATCATCGTCGCTGTCATAGACGGTGACGTTCGCTTCGATGCCGACTGATTTCCCGTAGTGACGAAGGACATCCAGGCAGAACGAGTGATAGGTTGTGATCGTGGCGCGCCGCGATTCGTCACCGAGCTCCGAATCGACTCGCGAGAGCATCGCTGCCGAAGCCTTCTTGGTGAATGTCAGCGCCAGGACCCTGAAACTGCCGCCGGGGTGTCCACGAAGTAGGCGAATGATTCGTTGGCCAATAACCTCTGTCTTCCCCGACCCAGGCGGAGCCACGACCAAATAGGCTCCATCGCTAGCTGACACGATCTCCTCTTGCTCTGGGGTCAAATGAAGCGAGCTCATTCCTTTAGCCCCAGCTTCTTGCTTACTCGATGCAAAAGCTCGGAAACGGCTCGCGGCCAGCCCGCCGGTCCTTTTTCTCCTGCACCAGAGACTATTGCGGCCGCAACCGCGGCACCGGCCGACCCTTTCATGAACTTTCGGCTAAAGTCACGACAAAGGCGACCCTCCCACCCAGCCGACTGGTAGTCGCGCTTGTCGCCGTCGGCACTGTAGGGATTGCCATGATTCGCGCTGCGATATTGATCGAGCGTGTTCTCGCCGAACACTTGATGTATTGCTCGTATGACCTCAGTCGCGAAACCCTCATCAACCAGATACTGTTCGAAGTCAACGTCCTTCGGCAGCATGACAACCTCGTCCGAGGCACCATCAAGCTGCCGCTTCAACGCCTTACCCGCCCGATCGACTCCTTCGCGGCCCTCCCCATCACCGTCTGCAAAAATCAGCCAAGGGATACCAAGGGCATCGAGCACCTTGACAAAGTGCTGGAAGTTCTGCGCTCCGTCGGCCCGTACGAGGCTTACGCCGTGAGCAGCGCCTTCCATCTTCCAGAAATGCCGAGCGAATACCGGAAGAGCCCCCTCCTCCGTCTCACCTTCGAAAATGACCGCCACCCTGGCGAATAGCACTTCGCCGTTATTGCGTTGCACAAACCTGTGTACTTTGCTCAGGTCGGCCTCCGAGAATGTCGGGGTTCCATCAGTGAATGGCGGTATGCGTCGACATTCAATCGCGTTAGCGGCGCGCCTGAACACCCGAATGTCGTAGATGCGTGCTGTCCGCGATACGTGTGGACTGTGCGTCGAGATTATCTTCTGCCCTGGCAGATCCGAAATCAAATGAAACATCGCGGCATGGGCCTGCGGGTGCAGATGCGCTTCCGGCTCTTCGAACGCCGCTATGCCTAGAGGGCGCACATCCTGCGCCAAGCCCATCCGCATCTGCATGAACGATCTGAATACCATCACCGCGGCAAGGTTTCTTGCGCCCATGCCCTGAAGTCGCATAGGCAGTTCAGCGCTGCCAGGTGCAGCGACCAGTACGTCCATCGCTCGAGAGAGTTCTGCAAGTCGTTCTGGCAACGGCGATATGGCGACTCCGGAGACGGCCGAGCCGAGAGCATTCCGCAGTCCCTCCAGTTCCTTCGACATTGATTGCAGCAGGGGACTCTCCTTGACGATTCGTTGGCCCGTCTCGCGGAGAACTCGCTCCACCTCATCGCTCGCGGGAGAAGCGATACCGAGATCAGCCACTAGTCGGCCCCAATGACTCCCCCTGGTACGCAGTTCGTCAACAAGATCACGTCGAGCGTCTAGCAGGAACACGTTAACCAGCTCGGCTTCTCGCAGGCCAACTCGATCGAGCGAAGCTAACCCTTCTGCTTCGGCTCGGGATTCGGCCCATCCGTTCAGAAATCTCCTGTCGAGCTGCAGCCCACTCCCATCGGGATTGGGCCGGCCAACAGTCCGAATCGCAAAGTAAGCAGGCCCCTTTGCGGGGAACTGAATGGCGGCTCCGATGCGCTCACTAGTAACTTCGTCGAAGTCCTCGCCAGTTCTCGGAGAGATTCTCGCATCGATTACGAAGGCTGTCGTGCGAGTGCCGTCTGCCGCTACAAAGAGATCCTCCTCTAGAGCTCGACGAGAGCCAATGGCAGTATCCAACGCCTGAAGGAATGACGTTTTCCCGACGTTGTTCTCACCAACTAGGACGGTCAGCGTCCCAAGTTCGACGTACAGGTGGGAAATGGCGCGAAAGTCCTGGACGCGAACGGCATCGAGAAGCAGGCGGTCGGCTAGGTCGAGGATTGCCGGAGAGGGTTCCTTTTTAGAGGCAGCTTTGGCGAGGCGTTCACTCAAAATCGAATTTCCTCAGTGTCCTACTTCGGCGGCTTGGCACGCTCCAAGCGATCTCTCGCAGCTTCGCCCTCAAGCTCAAGCTCGGAAAGCGCTTGCACGGCCGACTCCGTATAACGTGCCGCCTCAGCTTCACGCTCGAGTGCCGCGCGGTACAGATTCCCGATCGCTCGCTGACGTTCGGGTGGAAGGAGTGGAATACGTTGCTTGCGAAGGAGATCCCAATCCACGCGATGACGACCAATGCCCGAGGATCCCGAGATCCACTCGGCGATAACAGCTGACGACCGCAGCACCGACCATAGATAAAGAGCATCCGCGTCAACATCCGGACGGATTCGAAGAATTGTGTATTCGTTGGATACAAGCAGGTCATCCATTCCCTTGGGCACGACACAGATAGCACGATTGACTGCGTTGATATTGCTGACAAGAATGTCCCCGACCCGGCCTCGACCGATCCGCGAGTACGAGACCTCTTTTCCGAGCGCTTGCTCGCCTGGCTCAGCACGCCCCCCGTAGCTAATTCGAAAGAACGTGTAGCGCACGTTCGGCTCTATGGTCACCGACTCTTCGACTGGTTCGACCAGGTTTCCAAGGACTTCAGAATGGGCGCCCGCTGACTTCCACCTCGATTCGAGGCTCGCGACAGACCAAGGCCTCAAGTATTTGGCGTCGAGACGACCTGTGAGTCGATCAGGCGGCACGAGCCAGGGGCCCCGCTTGCCTTCAAGGAAGGAGTCAAACGCCGCAGCAATCTCGGTGATTTCCTGATCGGCATTAGTGCGAGCAAGCTCGGCAACGCTCTGGCGTGTCTTGGGAACAACATCGTCCAGGCCGATGTACCTGCTTTCGTAGACGAAGGCGGCCGGCTGACTCGGCGACGCAGTCGGATCTTTCTTGATCAAGGAGAGTATCGAAGTCTTTGCGCGGGCTCCAGAGCGCTGAAAAGCGTCTCCGTGCAAGCTGATAATGCCCTGAATCACGAACTTCTCGCGGATAAAGTCTCGAACGGTTGAGTAGTTCTTGCCGCTCAACACGCTGTCATCGATGACTGTTAGGAGGCGGCCACCTACTCTCAGCAACTGGCTGTAACGCTCGATGAACATGACGGATGAGCGTAGGGAGGTCCGTCGCTTGCCGCCGTACGTCGTGAGTTGATAGGTGTCCAGAATCTCCTTTTCCTCTGGAACCGTCGCAGAGTAACCCATCGAAAATGGGGGGTTCGTCAGGACGACATCGAACTCTGTCCGATCCAATAGCCCGCGCAGTTCCTTGACCTCCGCCTTCACCTCTACCGAATCCGCGTCAGAAGCGATCGGAGGATGGCGCAACCCGTCGGTCATGTAGATCCGACTTCCTCCGTCGCCGTGGAGGTACATGTTGATTCTCGCGATTCGGGCGATGGCAGGGTCCCGACCGGCGTCGATTCCAAAGATCGCTTGATTCGCCACCTCGTCCAGCAGTTGAGCGCGCTCCGACTTAGTCAACGACTGGTTGTCCCAGACTTGGCGACGCATCTCTGTAAGTGCCTCGATGAGGAAGCCTCCGGTACCACAACAGGCATCAAGGACGCGGTCTATGGCACTAGTGGTGCGTCCTGCCCGCAGGTGCCCCAATCTGGTCATGAGCTTCACGATGCTCCGCGGCGTGAAATACTGGCCGAGAGCCTGACCCCGCATGGTAGCCGCAAGGAACGCCTCGAACATGCGGCCATTGAGGTCTTCATCGATTCCGAAGAGGTAATAACCCTCAAGCTGCTTAACCACTCCTTTTGTCGTGCCCGGCGATAGCCGGAGGCGCTCGCCCGGTTCAAAGATGCGTTTGCGCTTGCGTTGTGCAATCTCGTGTTCAAGCGCCTCAACCAATTGCTTGAACAACAGCGCATCAACTGGGTTCGGGTCGTTTGCCTCCTGTTCGGCAATCCAATTTGTTGAGAATCTAACCGCCCCGGGTGGCAGCGGTTCACCTTTGCTTATCAACTCCAGCAATGCGGGGTCATCGCGTAACCGACGATCCTCCCATAGCTTTACGAACAGCAATTTGGCGAATTCAACAAAGGCAGCTTGAGGGCTCATCTTCTCGGTCTGCCAAATGATTTGGTGACAACGGAGAAACGCCTTTTTCACAGCGTCCATCGATGGACGTGTCAATAGGTGACTGCCAGGTATTCGCTTCGCCGCGCCCCAGCCCTTTCGGGCTGCATTAGCCCCGAGCAGCCGAGAGAGCGCTTCGTATTTCGGGTTTCCGTCGACGAAGTCCTCGAAACGAAGGGAAAGGACTGCTTCCTCTTGGTCCCACGCATACACCCGGGAAAGGAGGCCGTTGGTCAACATGTAGTACCGGCAGGGTCGATCGCGGTACTTTCGGTTGATCAGAAGCGCGTATCCAGCGCATTGGTATGTGAAGTCCTCGATTCGCTCCTCGGTGGATTTGGCATCCAAGAGCCATCTCGGCTTGTTCTCGCATTGGAGCAGGAAGTCAGGTTTGTAGAGTTCTTTGTTACGTCCTCTCGGAACCTTGAGCTCTTGGATGGCCTTCTTAGGACGAATCTCTCGATCCTCGTAGCCCAGAGCTGCCAGTAGTCGTAACACGAAAAATGATTCGACGCTCGCCTCGTTTGAGAGGTCCGTTGAGCGGCAGAACTTGTTCACCGAAGCCATGACAAGTACCCCTTGCTGACTCGTGTTGGCCGCGCGATCTGCCGGGGTTCGGCGGGCCCGCAGTTATTGAGAGTCAGAAGCTGCCCATACCAGGCGACGTCGTCGCTGATGCCTGAGACTGTCGGAGACATGGGCCTGATCGTATGCGGTCCAAGAGCGGCGCAGATTAGGAGCGAGGGCCAGGGCACCCCGAGGCCGACATGTGGCATCCGGTGCGCAGCCTAATCTCGACGTTGCGGTCACAGCTGCCATCAACAGAGACCTGATGGGGCTTGTGTCGGTGCCGGGAGTCGTAGCGCGACAATACGAAATTGGGCTGGCGGGCCGGGAGGGAGTCGAACGTCCAAAGCGTTTCGCGGCGGTTTTACAAACCCGCGCCTCGACCCCGCCTGCGATTGGCCTGCCGTGGCGTCGCCGCACAGGTCCTCTAGAGATCCGACGGTCGTGGCGCCTAGCCAATGCCATGCCAGACTGCCTCCCAATGCTGGCACGTCTTCCCTGGATGCTCCGCGCACGATGCCATCAAGAGACTATGGTCTCGAACTGCATAGCTACATCCCCCGCATGGGCAACATGCCTTGTCGCCATGAATAATCAGCTTGATTCGGCACAGCGGGCAATGGCCCTCAACAACAAACTGGATAGCCGCCTCGGCTTCTGTTCTCATACTCATCCTGCGGGCGCAGCCCGCCTTATGTTCTTACGCCGAAGGCGTACGTTAGGCCCATCGTTGTGGGCATGTTAGGCCCATTGCAGGTGCACCACTAAGGCCCACAAGTGGAACGTCCTCCGGCGTCCTTTTGACTGGCGAAACGGCTGAGGGCGGAGGCAGGGCCCAGAAGCTGAGCCCCCGCCTCCGCGTGAACGGTTCTAGGAATTCGTCCCTTCGATCGTGACAAGCACCAGGGCCTGACCGTCCCAGAGGAGCAAGGCGTTGTAATTGGCATAAAAGCTCTTGTCGTTCTCGGCGATGCCTAACCAGTCGTATGAAGCCGACATAGCGAAGCTGCCATGAACCGTAAACACCCCGGTTTGCTGGTCGAAGGTTACGGTCGTATTGGCTAGCGGATCACCGCTCAGCGCCCAGCGAACGTTAGTAACGCCGGCCCCAATGATGTTCTGGGGGCAGTCAGGCGGGCTTTGAAGCTGTTGCGTCGCGCACTGTTGTAGCGCTTTGGAGACGAGATCCTTGGCCATCTGGTCGCTGGCACCGGCCGGGCGCTGCAGTGCCGGCAGCCCTTGGGCATCACTGATCGACCCTACTGCTACCCCTCCGGCTGCTAGTAGTAGCTGAGTCGTATAGCCGCCGCTCGAGAGGTCGTGATGTGTCCGAGGGGCGCCATCCTGGTACGCGATCTCCATTTGATAGTGGCCTGTACCGTAGGGGTTGAGGTCCTGGTCAAAGGAGATGGTGAGGTCCTGCAGAGGGTCGCCGACCAACTGCCACTGAGGGGAATTGACGAAGTAGGCGTCATTGCTCTGAGGACATCCCTGAGGCGAAAACGATGTCGCCTTGGTACAAGCGTCAAACGCGCCCTTGATCGCCGCTTTCGCCGCATCGAGGCCCGCGGAGGTGAGCTTGGGTTGGTAGGGCACTGTCTGCTGCTGAGACGAGAAGGCATCAATGCCAACCGTCTGCACTTCCAGCATCTGGGTGCCGTTGAATTGGATCTTGTGGGCGAGGGGCAAGACAGCCACGGTGGACTTCGCTCCCTCCGGAAGCGCGATCGCCTTGCCGTCGATGGTGACTCCAGCGCTCCCCCTGGGGAGCCCGATCTGCAGGACGACTGGTGTGATGACGAGGTGCCAGACCGGATAAAAGCCGAAGCTGGTCGCACCTGAGCGCTGGACGGAAAACGTTCCTTGCCTTGTGCCGTGTGCGGTCTCGTAGCTGAAATTAACGGCCGCCACGCTGGCGACAGGGTTGGCGGTTTGGGTGATGGCGAAGCTCCCGATGTCCGGCTTGGCGGAGGCGAGGGCAGCATTCATGGCCGCGCGGTCGGTCAGGGTGACGTTGACGGGCGCGGTCGGCGCCGAGACTTCAATGAGGCTCCACGCGGCGGTCGCGTCTCCTTTCTGGACCGCGCCCAGATACTGAGTCACCGCGCCGGCTGGCGAGTACTGGTGGGCGAGGAAGTTGTTGGCCACGAAGCCAGCAATAAGGGCGACGGCAACCGCGCCCGCAGCGATCTGGTAGCGGCGCCGGTGCCACAGCGTCGGCTGCCCGGACGACAGCCTTGGGCCTATGGACGGCGTCGCTGCCGGTTCGTGATTCGCAGATTGTTTGGTCTCGACCTCGGTGCTCATCTCATTTCTCCTCGGTGAGATCGAATTCGAGCCGCGCTTCGTCGGCAAGCGCGGTCTGTCCAGTGCGCATGTAGGCGACGACCAAGAGTCGGGCCAGATCCTGTCGTGCAGGGCTCCCGGCCAGAGCCGCGCGGAGATAAGCAATCGACGACTGCGGATGGCCGCTGGCCTCGTAGCACTCAGCCAGTGCCCGCGCAAGCTCTGCGCGCTGCCCGGCGATGGCTGACCGAGCTTCCTCGACGACTTGGCCAGCGCTGCCGCGACCTTCGGTGACCTGGTGCTCAAGCTCAGAGAAGTTGCCCAGGAATTCGCCGCTTAAGGTGTCGTCGAGCACGCCTCGGATCTGATCCGCAATGACGTGGTCGAGAAGGGTGCGGCGACGCGCCACGAGCCGGCTCGCGTCAAGCAGCCGCCCGAAGTCGGTATCGACACCACCGAGCTCGAGTCGCACCTCCGTGCTGTTCACTCGAAGCAACGGTTTGAGCTCACTACCGAGCGCTACCTGCAGCGCGTACAGCTGCTTGCGGAGCCGGTCGCGCTGACTGCCGACGGGGAATCCGGGCGCCACTTCGTCGGCTAGCGCCGATCTGTCGACGCCGCTGTCGTCGCCACGGGCTATACGTGCCAGCAAGAAGGAGAAGAGGAACTCCAGTCTCGGCTGCTCGTTCAAACGTGCGGTGACGTCACGCTCGTCGGCCGATATTCGCAACCGGCCAATGGACTTGATAGCGATCCTCGAACGCTTTGAGCCCGCCAAATCAGGCTCCGTCGATAGTTGTCGAGCCCCGTTGCCGGGGTCCCAACCTCAGCTTTTCCTGAGGTTCGAGTTGGCGAATCCTCAACTTTTCTTGAGGATTGGAAGCTGTCGACACTGAGGCCGCGCCCGCCGTCGCCGTTTTGTGACGGTGAAATGGATCCTTGAGCCGAGGGTTCCAGCCCGTCGGCCAGATTCCGATTTTCGGCGGGAACCGGCGTGAGGGCGACCGTGGCCAGGGCCAGTCCAATAACGAATTCGACCCAACCACCGGCTCCACCGGCCAGCACGGCCGCGGCCCCGGCGCCGGCGACCAATAGCCAAAGAAACGTGGTCAGGCCGCGGGTCTGGATGAAGAAGTAGCCGACGACGGCAACGGCGAGATAGGCGAAGCCGATGGGATCGCTGGGCGGATTGAGCAGTGCGACAACGCCAAAGGCAGCGCACGCGACGAAACCGCACAGGAGCACGATCCCGCGCGGATCCCTTGGTACACCGAGGGCCTCGAGCAATTGGACTGATCCTTCCCCGCAAACCAGGCCCTCCTCCTTCGGGCCTGTCTCCGCGTTTGAATGAGTTTTAGTGGGCGCGAGGCGCCGTGTATATCCACGAAATCCACGTTTCGGCCTCATCGATTTCCATGGCCGCGCGTCATGGATTTCCAGCGCTTTGGTGCCTGTGGTGTTCATCGCTCGAGTTCCGTAAGGACCTCGTAGGAGCATTGGTCTCGCTGGCGGCGATCTTCTCGTGCCAGCCATCGAACGACGTACTTGTAGGCGCGGGCGAGGAGCCGATCTTGCAGGTCGAAGCCATCACGGATCGGGATCCGGGCGGCTGCTCGCAAGAGCTCAAGCACCAGTTGCTGCCGGATCTCGTCCTCGTCGAGGAGCGGCGGTACCGGCCTAAACATCATCAGTAGTTCAAGCAGAGCCGGCGCGAGCAGGTCGAGAATCACCGGACCCCACAGGTGGCGTGGGCCGGCTCGGTAGGCGGTTAGGAGCTCCGCAAGGAGCCGGTCTCGGTTTATCCGCCGCACATATAGGTTGTCGCGGGCGCGCGTGAAGAGTTCCCGGGCATGCGCGGGCAATCCCTCACCCAGCTCGTAACTGGCCCGAAGGTCGGCTGCAAAGGTTTTTGCCATCGGCACCTCCTGTGTTTTGGTGCCCGCAGACTCCCAAGAGGCCGTCCTCTGGCCGTCCTCTGAGCGTCCTCTGGCGTCCCCTCAGGACGACCGATTTGAATTCGAGGCCTCGACGTCAGGGACCCGAACGTCCTCTGGTCGTCCTTTCTGTTCAGAAAGGACGCTGGAGGACGCTTTGCGAGGGGTAGTCACTGTCCTTTAGGGGGAGATGTGAGGACTTCTCGCCGCTTTCACCTCAACCTCCCCTCCGAACTGGAGTCCGCCTTGGCCCTATTTGCGACCCAACGTGGGCTGAGGCTCGGACCCGCGATCCGGCTCTTGCTCGGAAACGCAATGCGTTCGGACGCGCCAAACGAGTGGGTCGACTCGCCGGCAGCTCTTGCCGCGCTGACGGCTGCCGAGCTCGCAGTACTCATGGTCGCGTCGGTCTTGCCCGAGGGCCAACGTAGGATGCACGAGCTCGCGACAGAAGCAGCGCTCGCGGCAGAGGAGAGGCTCGCGCTCTTCAGGGAAGCGGGCCAGTGACCGAGCGCTGTTTTGTCAAGGTCGCCTTCGATCCAGCAACGACCGGAGGCCTGGTGCGCCGTGCCGTAAGCGGCTTCCTCCGCTACATCCAGCATCGTGACCTCCACCCGACAGCCAAGCAGCAGCGATCACGCTCGGACATTGCCGGCCTCGTCAAGTACGTGGCCTATCGGGATCAAGCCAGCAGCCGAGCCGAGCTTTTCGGCCCCGAGGGCAGCCTTGGCACCAAAGCTCGCAAGGACTTCGTCGCCTTCGTCACACGTTCGATCGAGGACTCAGAGGCCCAACTCTTCCGGAGCCGCGCTGGGACCGTGATGGATCGCCGGCGGGCGGTGTCGCGCTTTCTCATATCGCCAGAGTCCGCTCAAGGCCTGGATCTCCAACGGCTTGCAAGAGCGGCTGTGAGCCGGTTGCAGTTGGAGATGGGTGTCAGCGACCTGCGCTGGATCGCTGCCATCCATCGCAATACCGCCCACCACCATGTGCACCTGGTGTTGGCCGGAATGCGTACGGATCAAACCGGCGGCTACCGACGCGTTGATATCACCAAGCCGCGCCTCGCGGCGATCAAAGAAGCGCTGGGACTGGAGATCGAGCGCCAGCGTAGCAAGCGGATCCCATCGCAGAGAACCGCCGAACTGCCCGCTTCGACGTCCGTAGACGACGACGTTTTACGCGCAATCAAAATGCCGGCCCCGGCCCGGGCGTCGATTGTGCTGGTGCGGTCGCGACCGCTCGCGCGAGTCCGCGTGGCATCTGGTTGGACCCTTGCCGCGGCACATAAACGTTCGCCGCACGCGAGCTCGATTCTGGCCTTGCAGGCGGTGGCTCGCCGCTACTCAAGACAGATGCAGAGCGAGGCTGAACGCGAGGCGCTGCGTGGATGGGAGCGCGCAGCTTGAGGCTGCTCGAACTGGCCCCGCGCCTGGTCAGCGAGATCGTCGCCACTGGCGCTCGCCTGCTGTTGCCGCCATGGCTACTCGGACCATCGGCGCCCCACAGCCACGGAACCAGCCGATGGGCGCACGCACGCGAACACCGCGACCTTGGCCGCCTCGCTTCGCCCGAGCGCATGCACGGGGACGGCATCGTGCTCGGCTGGCACGACCAGCATCTACTGCAATCGCCAGCGGAGGACAACGTCCTCCTCTTCGGCGTCCAGCGCTCGGGCAAAACCTCGACCGTGGTTGTCCCGACTCTGCTCGCTTGGAAAGGCGCAGTGGTCGCCACGTCGACCAAGGAGGAGCTCGTTGCTCTTACCTCCAGTCGTCGTGCTTACGCCGGTCCGATCTGGGTCTTCGCGCCGCTAGATCGTGATCACAGATGGATGGCGGAGCTAGCGCTCCAGCCTGCGACTTGGAACCCGCTCGATGGAGTCGACTCCGTTGGTTCTGCAGCGGAGCTCGCGGACCACTTCACTGCCGAGGGCAAGCGCGGTCACTCCGCTCATTGGTATCTGGCTGCCTCCAGCCTGATCACTGGGCTCGCAGTTTGCGAGCGCGAGCGCGGGGGTGACATGCACACGGTCCTGGCAAGGCTGCATCGCACCGCCCATTCGGAGTTCGTGGGCTTGTCGGAGGTGGTCGAGGACAAGGGCGCGTCTGATCTCATTCGCGCCTTTTCACTCACACCGGACAGAGAAGCAGGTTCGATCGCGTCAACCGCACGTTCGTCGCTTTCGCTCTGGACAGACGAGCGAGTGTCTGCGGCAACACGAACAAGTCTTCAAGCACTCGACATCGATCGACTTCTTCGCGATGCCGGCACTCTCTACCTTGTCGCTCCCGCCGAAGAGGCGGAGCGCTGCCGGCCATTGTTCTCGGCACTCCTCCTCTCCCTCCTGCGGCGTGCGACATCAAAAGCGCGCGCCCAGGGCGGGATCCTCTCACCGCGCTTGTTGCTGGCACTCGATGAGGCAGCCAACTTCGCGCGCATCCCCCGCCTCGCCGGCTACGCCTCCAGCGGTCCCGGTCAGGGAATCCAACTCCTGCTCTGCTACCACGACCTGGCTCAAGTCGAAGCTTGCTACGGCGAGGCGGCCGCGCGGACGATCTGGAACAACTGCCGCGCCCGCCTACTCCTCCCAGGTCAGGGAGACATCAAGACTCTGGAGCTCTTCAGCCGCGCCATCGGCGATGAGACGCGCACATACCGCACCAGCCATCGGGATCGCTGGAACTCCAGCTTCGGCGAGCAACGAGTTGGCCGTCCCCTGGCATCTGTCGATGAGCTACGTCGCTTGCGATCGGCGGTCTTGCTCTACGCCAACGCCCCACCCGCGCTGCTCGAGCTTCGGCGCTGGGACCAGGTCAAGGCCTGGCGCCAGCAGGTCCCAATCCGTCCATCGGTTACTGCCGGCGCCGCCGGCGAAGGAGTAGCAGGTTGACTGACATCAGCGTCAGGCCGGACTTCAGCGGGTTGCCGCCCAGTGTCCTTCACGGTCTCATCCATCTCACCAACAACGCCGCGGCGCTGCTCACGCTCGTCTCCGGGCTTGGCATCGTCGTTTCTCTGATCGCCCTCGTCCTCGCCTCTTTCACGGCCAACCCGCAGCTGGCCGAGCGCGCCAAGGGTGGCATCGCCGTTTCCATCGGTGCACTGGCCCTCCTCTACATCGGCGTGGCGGCGGCCAACTACGCCGGCCACCTCTTCGGGCAATAGCGGTGGGCGACTACAGCGCAGAGGCGAATCAGATCGTCAACCAGATCGTGATCGCGATCGCCAACTGGTCGACTGCGATTGCGGTCGCCAGCATGCAGTGGCTGCTGTCGGCCCTTGGCCACTCGACCGAGCCCGACCTGAGCGTGATCGTGCCCGTCTATGACCGCATGCTCGCGATCGCGCTCTTGCTTGTTGGCGGGATCATTGCCATGGCCCTGATCGAGCGCATCGCCTGGGGATCCCTGGGCACGGGGATTGCGCTGATTCCTCGCGTCGTCGCCGCGACCTTCTTCGCCTACTCAGGCCTCGGCGTCCTCAAGTACCTCGCTGGCTACGCCGCTCTTCTTGCGACCGTCTGGACTCCCGACTTCACCGCCCTCAGTCAGCTTCTGATGCAAGGCGTCGCCGTCAGCGACGCGGTCGTCGCGAACGGCTCATCGGGGCCGCATGTCAGCACGTTCGGCCTGATCCTGACCGCGTTGACCATGAGCTCGCTCACGGTGATTCTGCATCTGGAGCTGGTCGTGCGCTCCGCGCTCATCCTCAGCGTGACCGCCTTCGTGCCTCTGGTCTCCGTCCTTTCCATATGGCCACGCGCAATCGGCGCCGCCACCGCTCTGGCCGAGTTTCTTGTCGGCTTGCTGCTCTCCAAGTTCGTACTCGCCACGGTCGTTTACGTCGGCTTTCGGCTGGTCGTTATTGCCTTGATCTCGCCGACCGACACAGATGCGACCGAGAACTGGATGGCGAGCGGCGTGGCCGTGCTCCTGATCGCCGCCTTTTCACCGGTCGTGATCTTCTCAGCCCTGCGCTTCGCTCACGGCTCGGCAGGATCGATCGCTCGCGGCTGGGCGGGCACAGCGGTCGCGATGGCACCGGCAGGCCGCCTCCTGGGCAGCGCCCGCAATGCTGTTCGTCAGCTAACCCGACCCATCGGTCAGCACATCAGCTCCAAGATCGCAGCTCGCCTTCCTCATCGGCCTAGTCCATGACCCGCTCCCGACTGCCAATCGATCCAGCTCTTGGGTCTCCTGGTCGACGCGGAGGGGGCGCGGGGTTGCGCGCCTACTCGGAATTGGCCGCACCAAGGCCTTCCAACTAATGTCAAACGGCGACTTACCGGTCGTGCGAATTGGACGGTGCGTCCGTGTCTCGCGTGTCGCCATTGGGGAATGGATCGATGGCCACGTTGAACAGGGTCGACGGCGAGGATTTGATATCGGCGCAGGCGCCTAAATGAGTCGGCGGCGCGGCAACGGAGAAGGATCTATTTACCAGCGACGCGATGGCGTCTGGTGCGGCTCACTCCGGACCCCAGGCGGTGCTCGCAAGGTTGTTTATGGCCGAACCCACAGCGAGGTCCGTCGCCGGCTGATCGAGTTGGTCCACTCCAAGGACTCAGGAACTTTGGGCGATGCTCGAGGCCTTACGGTCGGCAAATTTCTCGATCAATGGATGATCGAGGTCGTGCAGCCTTCGGTTCGTCCGTGGACATACCGTGGCTATGAGGTTCACGTCCGGCTTCACATTAAGCCGGCGTTGGGAAACCTGGCCCTAGAAGCAGTCTCCCCTCGACACGTTCAAGCCCTGCTCAACCAAAAGCTTGCCGAAGGCTTGGCCCCCAAGACCGTTCGATACATTCGAGGAACTCTCCGGACCGCATTCAAGCAGGCGACACGCTGGGGACTCATTGTCCGCAACCCTGTTGACGCCGTTGACGGTCCGAAGGTGGAGCGCTTTGAGATCCGACCCTTCACGCCGGACGAGGCGCGGCAGTTCTTGAGCGCAATCCGCGGGGAGCGCCTCGAAGCGCTGTATTCAGTTGCATTAACGATGGGCCTACGCCAAGGCGAGGCGCTCGGACTGCGCTGGCAAGACGTAGACCTTGACCTAGGCAACCTACGCATTAACAAGCAGCTCCAGCGAATCAACGGCAAATTCCAACTCGTGGAACCTAAGACGCCTCGAAGTCGGCGAACTCTGGCGTTGCCTGCATCAATCGTTGTCGGCCTTCGCGAACACTGGAATCGCCAGCTAAACGAGCGGGCCGTCGTTGGCGAACGTTGGGAAGCCTCCGACTTCGTTTTCACAACTGACCGAGGACGACCGCTAGACGGGACAGTTGTTAGTCATCACTTCCACCGCCAGCTCGATCGCGCTAGGCTGATGCAGCGGCGCTTCCATGACCTGCGCCATTCGTGCGCAACGCTCCTATTAGTTCAGGGAGTATCGCCACGAGTGGTGATGGATGTGCTCGGCCACTCGCAGATTGCACTCACGATGAACACATACACACACGTCCTTCCCCAACTTCGCCGCGAAGCGGCTGACCGGATGGAGGCGTTGATCGCTGATCGCGAAACGTGACGGAGACCTCGTCCTAACCAAGAGGTCCTCAGTCCCTGGCGAATTCGCCGTGATCTTATCTCGGCTCGTCGATTTCCATAGAGACCATCTAACTCAGATCCGCGCCTAGTCCCTGTCGTTTGGACTAGTCCGGCGCGCTTTCGCGACCTCGCGAAGTTGGCGACCGTGGAGGATGCTAATTGTGAGTACGCCTGCCATAGCCAGCACAAAGAAGATCGCAATGGTCGCGATCAGACCCGATGAGCCGGCGAGCACAATGCCCGTCATCAATACAAGCACGCTGAAGCCCATCCATAGCGCCAAAGCCAATCGGAGGCGCGAGCTGATGGTGACCCCCGGTAATGAACCGCCTTCGTAGATGATCGCCATGACGAGGAGCACCGGCGGGACCAGCACCATGTAACTGACTGGCGATGGAAGTCTAGGAAGCGTGAACACTCCCACTACCATGAGCACGAACGCAGTGATCGTCCTCCACCGCTTCTGGATGATCCAGCCGATAACGATGCCCACAGCTGCACCTTATCGTTACGGGGCTAGCCCGGCACTTTGTTCGTGAGGGTTTCTTAGTCCCAAACCGAACTCGTTGACCTACCGAACTTAGGTCGAATTCATCTCGTAAAAGGCGAATAGCGGGCAAGTCTCTTAATCGCTCGGTGATCGTGACCCGTTCGTGGGGATGGCTAGCTGGCGTCGAGTTCGCTCTTAAGAATGCGGATCAGCCTTCTGGCTTGGATATCCGAGATCCACACGTTCGCGGCGCCGACGATCGCAACAATTGGAACCAGCCACAGAAGGATCGACAAGCTCTGATGTGTGAGGACGAGCATCGAGATGATCACAACCAGACTTAGCGGAAACGCAACGGCCAACGAAACGACCGCGACCGGGAGAGGTTCTATTCGATACGTAACGAGCGTGCCGCCAGCCTGTTGCGGTGCGAATGCTCCGCGGATCCTAATCACAGTCCGAGAGCCTCGAGCCAGCTTAAAGCCCGAAGCATCAGCACGGCTGCCCCACAGAAACTTGCGCATCACATTTCGGAGGCGCTCGCCGCACTGGTCAGGGCTGAGCGCCGTGATCATTGAACCGGACTTGCCAATTAGCACAACACGAGTCGCCTACGTACTAGCTCATCCGAACCGACAGCAATGCGCACAACGCATAGGCGAAGACCCTGTGCTCAGGGCGGGCCGGCTCTCCCCCGCCTTTGGTCACCTGTTGAGGCGACGTCTCAACCGACACAGTTCGTGCATTCTGAGCCACAGATCAGGAATCTCATCCGCCATCCGAGATGATGGACTCGAGCGGCAAGTTCAGCGCCGCACAGATAGCTCGCGAGGTTCCGAACGTCGGTCTGCGGTGCGCGGCGACGTGTGCGAAAACCGCCGTTTGGCCGGCAGCGTACGCGGCATGGCGTGCTGCCCCACTCAGGTCTCTGGCCGCGGCCATTGCATGGCCGCCCGCCGTGCGAGCCTGGGACATCGAGAGCTCGTCACGCACTCAGGCGCGGGCTGCTCATTGCCTGGTGCGGTCGCGGGTCCTCAGGCCGAGCCGTCTCGAACCGGTCGAGGGCGTGCTCCGCGCACGATGCGCCACCCACAGGGCGAGGAGCTGGTGATCCGAATCGGTGAGGGTCCCACCGCGGCGGATCGTCACGAAACGAGGGTCGCGGTCTTTCTAGAGGATCACACCCAGAACCACGTCTCGCACTCAGTGATGAGGGCGGTGGAGTGATGGAGGGGCGTCACCGGGAAGCGCTCATCTGTAATTTTGGAGCCGAATGTCCTAGACGCGCGCCTCTCCGGGCGTCCAGCCCCGCTTCCCGTCCCCACAAGAGGCCGATGGGAATTGATCAGAGGCGTTCGATCGTTGCGAGCCAGGCCTTGGCGCCGTTGTCGTCGATCGTGACGGCGAACATCACGGGGTTTATCGACCTGATCGACCAACCGTCCGCGAAGGCAGCGCGCAGCTCGGCCTGCGACACCCGGCGCGGGCCCCAGTCCCCGGGCTGGCGGTCGCTGAAACACATGAGGTAGTACATCCCCCCGGGCCGAAGGGCCGACCTCAGGCTGTTGACATAAACCGGGCGCTCCTCGTCGTCGAAGACATGGAACACGCCACTATCGGTGATGACGTCGAACTGCCGCTTCAACCGGTCGAGGTGCAGCAC
>Ga0207684_10000529_pt1 | contig 47294 bp, 42 predicted proteins | sample KBSK5501metaG_FD_184342 | JGI IMG/M metagenome (GOLD analysis project Ga0207684, IMG submission 184342) | Corn, switchgrass and miscanthus rhizosphere microbial communities from Kellogg Biological Station, Michigan, USA - KBS K5-50-1 metaG... | ecosystem: Host-associated > Plants > Roots >... | reverse complement strand
GCGCCATCACCTGTTGCGAGCAGGCGTGCGCTTGCGCCACAAATCCGAGGCGATCCGCGCCTGTGCCCGCGAATGTGGTTACTTGGTGTAGTTCCCTATGCAGAGATCAGTAATCTCGCCTGGGATGTTGGAGAAAGGCCAACTCAAGCCTAGAATTCACGCGGCTCGAGCTGATGCCGTATGACAACTCCCGAGACAAAACTGATGTGCGGCAATGATGCGCGTGTCCTGACGATCAGCTGTCTTGCACCTGCTTGATACGGGTGGGACGAGAGCGAAAAGTCGCTTCTTCTCTCATTTCTGGCACTGGATGGAACGACCATACTTTATGACGCCTGCCTTGACACGGGTAGGACAGATGGCATCGATCAGGTATGATGTCAGCGTCCGATCGGTGTGACGCACAGCACGCGCTCCGCAGGAGGAACGCAGGCATGAGGGAGACGCGATGAGTAAGCACACCACGTTTTCTATTGGCTCCGCACAGGTGACCCTGCTCAATGCGGGGAATATGCGTGTGCGCCTCGCTGACGAGTACGCCGTACCGGAAGCGCTGTGGCGTCCCCGCTATGCTGATCTCTTTGACCATCCGAGCATTCTCCCGAGTCTGAGTGTCTACATCGAACTGCACGGCGTGCGCGTGCTGGTGGACGCCAATGATTATCATGCGACGGTGACGCCTGATTCGCCCTATGCGCTCGCGGACTACACCCCGCCGCCGCCTCTTGTCGCCCAACTCGCGACCTTGGGCGTGCAGCCAGAAGACATCCACCATGTGGTCATCACGCACGCCCATTGGGACCACTACGCCGGCACAACCATACCGAGCGACAACGGCTTTGCGCCCACGTTTCCCCAGGCGCGGTATTACCTGGGCGCTGCGGACTGGCGGAACGCCGAGAATCAACGAGCGTTGCAGATGGACACCTCGCTGGAGGCGCGCACACTGGGCGTGCTCTGGAAGGAGGGGGTACTGCAGCTGGTGGAGGCGCCCACGCAGCTCGCGGACGGGATTGACATCCTGCCAGCTCCCGGTGAGACGCCGGGCCATCAGGTCGTGCGCGTCCAGTCAGGGGGCGACACCCTGTACATCATTGGCGACCTCCTCCACCATGCTATTGAGCTGACACACCCCGACTGGATGGTGAGCTGGGCGGACGCGGAGACGATGGGTGAAACACGCCGTTGGCTCCTCCAGGATGCGCTCACGCGTAATGCGGCGCTGATCGCGGCCCACATTGCCACCGTGGGCCGCCTCGAGCAGGATGGCGACGGCTTGCGCTGGCGTGACGCATGAGGTGTGATCCCCTGACGCCGACCCGGGCAGACTTGCGCGCATGGAGAAAAACAGTACCACGCTGCAAACCCCGAATTTTGCTGCACCTGTGAACAACGGTGGACGAGGACAGCCAGCAGCTGGCGAGCTCAAAAACTGCTCCCAGCAACGGGTTGGGGGTTCGAATCCCCCCACCGGCGCCATTATTGTTGCTCAAGCATTTGTATTCAGCCCAACGTTCTTGATGTCGCCAACACACAACGTGGCTATTATGCAGCGTATCTGACGCCATTGTAAGAAGGCTGTGCCTGCGCAACGCCCTTTTGTGGCCAGGCAAACAAGCTCACGGCAATAGGAACCCGCGCTACGGCGCCTCGGCGCGAGGATGCCGGCGCACATTGACCTGCGGCGCTGGTGTCGCCGTAGGCAGCGAGGCTGGAGTTGGCGTCGGCGCTGGCTGTGGCGTCGGTGTTGGCGCTGGCTTAGGGGTCGAAGTGGGGTGGGGTGTTGCCGTTGCCTGCGGCGTCGCAGTAGGCTGGGGGGTGGGGGTGAGTTGTGGAGTTGGCGTTGGTATCGGCGGGGAAGTGGGCGTTGGTGTCGGTATCGGGGGCGACGTTGGGGTCGGTTGCGGCGTTGGAGTGGGTGGTGCGGTTGGCGTGGGCTGCGGAGTCGCAGTAGGCTGTGGGGTAGGTTGTGGGGTCGGTGTTGGCTGAGGGGTCGGCGTCGGTTGTGGCGTCGCGGTCGCGGTGGGCTGCGGCCGGGGCGTGGCAGTCGGCTGTGGGCTGGGTGTCGCAGGTGGCGCGGTGGGAGGCCGTACTGGCGCCGGTGTGGCGCCCGGCAGGCGGGACGGCGTGGCGGACACCTGCGCGTTTGGAGTGGCCATCGGTGTAGTCTGCGCGCCTGTGTTGGAGGTGAGTTGGCCTGTGGGCGTTGTGTACAAGAGCAGATGGGATGGGACAGGAGCCTGCTCGCCACTCATGAGCGCAAAGATGAGCAAGGCGCATCCGACGAGACTCAGGACAGCAAGCCCCGCGACGGTGAAATCCAGTCGCTGCGTCCACGCGCCTCTTCTGGCGTTCCCAAGCGGGAGCGTCGCCCTGTCCCAGGCGTGTCGGCGCATGGCTAACGCGTCGGCGTCAAATTCTTGCAGTGTCTGACGCTCCGCGATGAGTTCGTTGATCTCATCCGGGAAGCGCTTCGCTGGCTCAAGTGGGCCAGAGGATAGCCCCTCATCAGCCATCGATTCACCCTCCACCGCGCCACATGTCTCCCAACATAACATAACGGTCAACAAGCGCGTGTTGGAACTGGCTGGCAGGCGATCAGATTAGATTGCTGTCTATCTGTCAGCGCGCCAGACATGCGCATGTGCGCGCCAGCGCTCTGTCTCGAACGATGTGTCGAACGTCCTCTGTCAAGACGCAGGACATGCGTGAAAAGAACGGCGTACTGGGACTGCTCAGCTATGAGTCGCGCATGTAGGCGGGGAGCGCAGGCGCTCCCACGGTGATGCACGACCAGGTTGCTACCTGTAGCGCCGAAGTGGTCAATGACGCGACGGGCAGTCAGGGCGGGGTCGTTCATTATATGCGGGTAGCAATATAGAGCGCCGGTAATATATGGTTGAGAAAGAAGGGATATGCGTTGAATCACCCACATCACCGTGTTTCAGCTCCAGGAGGTCTCGCTCATGTGCCGCAACATCAGGCCACTCTTCAACTTTGAACCACCCGTGACCGAGGACGAGATTCGCGCCGCCGCCGTTCAATATGTGCGCAAGATCAGCGGCTTCAATCAGCCGTCCAAAATCAACGAGGCCGCCTTCTTTGCCACTGTTGACGCGATCGCCGACGTCTCACGTCATTTCCTGAGCGCGCTGGAGACTGCGGCGCCGCCCAGGAATCGCGCCGCGGAGGCGGCAAAGGCGCGCGCTCGCGCAGCGCAGCGGTTCGGCGTTTAAGCAGGAACTGAGCTTACGCTTGCCCAACTTGCTGCAACTTGCGCGTACGAGTAGAATTATCCATAGGCTGCTAACTGACACTCCCCCCGGCTGAAGCCGGGAGGTTCTGGCTCAGCGCCAGCGACTTACGGCCCGTGTCACAGGCGCTACTCCGATGGGGCGGAGATACTTGACGGTATCTGCTTGCACCTTCCCATAGCCGCCATGCGCCGCCTTGGAACAGATGTTGGCGCTCCCGTTCACGTCCCGATGAATCCGCGCACCACAGCCAGCACACCGAAAGCGGCGTCCCCGTGGTGAGGAAGAGTTGCAGTGCCCACTCCGACTACAGGTCCGCGTGGAATAGCTCTCGTCAATCCACTCCACCCGGATCCCCCGCCGCGCAGCTTTCTCGGCAAGATACCGCGTGAACTGCCCGTGCGGCCACTGACTGATCTTCTGGTTGGTGACATGTCCCAGGCGCACCCCCGTCTGGATGTCGCGCACGTCCCCCACCGCGATCTGCCTCACCCCCTCGGTCTGGCAGAAGTCCACGACCTTGCGCGCCGCCTGCGCGCCGCCTGATGGAGCAGATCGCGCTGCTGCCGGTAGAGCTTGGCGCTCACCTGCGCCTTGCGCTTCGTCAGGCGTCTGCTCCTCCGCGATCCCGCCTGACAGCGGCTCAGTTTCTCCTGGAAGATGCTGTGGACTTTATTCCGCCACTGCTTGCAGGCGCGCAACTGCCGTCCCGACACCACCAGCGCATGCCGTCGGGTGGTCGTCACCGCCGCCACATGGACCTCGCCCAGATCCACTCCAGCCATCTTCCCCGCTGGGAGCGAAGAGGGCAGGGGCTGGCCGGTGTCGAACGTGAGGCAGAGGTCGTAGTGATCTGCTCGCCAGGTCAGCTCCACCCGACGCAGGGTAGCGCAGTGATATTCCTTCGGCAACGGCAACAGGAGGGGTGGACGTTGCCCCCCGGTGGGCAGACGCAACTGGCCCGAGGGCAGCACAGTCAGCGCCTGATCCTTCCATACGACGGTTTGGTAGGCTTTGGAGTGATGGGGATAGGCCGTCTGGCTGCGTCCGGTCTCGGCCCGTTCCTGCTGGCGCCGTGCATAGGCCGTCGCGACGTTGGCGGCGAGCTTCTGGCACAGCGCCTGCACACTCTGGCTGTGCAGAGCGTACTGGCCGCCCTTGCTGGCCTGCTCCAGCTCAGGGGCCGAGAGCCACTGTCTTTGTGCTCGCGCCTGGGTGTGCATCCTGACCAGATCCGTCCAGAGTCGTCCCGCCTCGGCGCGCAGCGCCTGACACTGGGCCAGCGTGGCGGGGGCGAGGCGGCGTAGAGAGATGAGACGGACGAGGCACTGGGTAGTCGTCCGCTTGTAGGGCATCGGCCACCTCCTTCTCACTGCGAACACAGCATAGTCGCTAGAACAGATGTTTGTCAAGCAGGGCGGGCGATTCATCCCGCCATGAATGACGGGGCTTTCTCGCCCTCCTTCTGTAAATCCAATGGATGAAGGAAGTGACTTCCTTCTTTCCCTCGGACTTCAGTCTCCTCAATGTGATCATTATTTGGAGTCTGGGGCTACTCGCGCTTCTCGCGGTAGCTGGTCTTAGGTTGCGGTGGACGCGCAACGCTCAGCGACAATACAAGGATCAGCAGGTGATATTGCTGGATCAGAAGCCAGCCCGAGGTATAGTGATCGCATGCCTGCTGGCTACTATACCGCTCACCATCTACGCCAGTTTCATACCCTGGGTATTGTGGCAAGTTATGCCACTCATCCTCGCAATATTCTACTTGATCCCCTTTTATGCGCTCATCCACTATGCCCTGCCACGGTTGCGCTTTTGGGTCGTAAACGAATCCACCATTGTCGAGCAGCTTTTCTCGACGTAGAAGACGATGGGGTGGTATGAAATTGAGAAGGTATATCATGAAGTGCGCAGAACATCAAGCAGATCAATCGAACATTTGTTCACCGCTCCAAACGAATACCTCGTTCTGCGATCTCTTGATGGGAGGAAGATCAGCGTGCGACTCAACATGTTCAAGAAGCAGGGCCAGTTGACGTACGTTGAGCAGACCATAAAGCAACGCCTTCCAGACCCCCTGAAATGTAGGCGCTTCTAGCCAATCAGCGCGGAATGCGGCCACTTCACGTTCACTTTCCCAGAAAGCTCGAACAATCATGAGCGGCGATGGCGCCAATACTGAGTCAGAGAGCAGCATGCAATTGCAGGATGCCATCTCCCCCATCCAGCCCGAAGACTATCCACGCGTTCTCGAGGTATGGGAGGCGTCGGTACGCGCGACACACGACTTCGTGAGCGAAGACGATATGCAGTTGTTCAATCCGCTCGTGCGCGATGAACTGGCGCACATCGAGGCGCTGGCGTGCGTTCGCGACGCCGATGGGCAGGTCGTCGGCTTCGTCGGTGTGGAAGCTGGGACGGTCGAGATGCTGTTCGTGCATCCGGCGCGGCGTGGGCAGGGCGTCGGGCGCCGCCTGCTGACCTACGCGGTCGAGACGCTCGGCGCGACAACACTCGACGTGAACGAGCAGAACGAGCAGGCGGTAGGCTTCTATCTGCGCATGGGGTTCGAGGTCGTCGGACGCTCGCCGCTCGATGGCCTGGGCAAGCCGTATCCACTGCTGCACAAGCGGAGGGTCGGAGCAGCTGAGACTTGATCCCAGCGACTCCAGCCCTCGTCAATACACGCCGTCACCAAGCGCCAGCGGCGCGTACCTTATGCGGCCGCCAGCGCGTGCGCCTGGTCAATCAAGCCCTGAGCCTGATTCATGAAGTTCTGCGCCTGCTGGTCGTTGAGCGCCTGACCATTAAACGCGGCGTCGCTGAGCGCGCCCTTGATCTGGTCGGCCAGCGCGTCGCGCTGCGCAGTCAAGCTCTGGATCTGCCCCTCGATGGCGGTGTAGGTCGCATCGCCCTCGTCGTTGGAGGCAAGCGCCTTCGTCGAGGCTTTTAGGATGTCCATGTCAAAGGCGCCGAAGGATGCGTTCAGTTGCTTGTACACCTGGGCGAGTGGCGCGAAATTGCCGCCCTTCTTCACCGCACTGGGAATCGCCCAGCCGGTGAGCGCCTCCGAGAGCAGACGCCCATCGGAGGTGTAGTCATCTTCGAGGCCGAGCAGAGCCAGCATCGTCGGGCGGAGATCGGTATGATCTGACCAGGTGACACTATTGATTCCCGCCTGGTCGACCCCCGGCCCGACGAGACCGATCCAGGTCGAGGCTATCTCGTCCTGAATGTCGCCGTGGTTCCAGGCGAAGCTCTGGTTCGTCCGCGCAGGGATAAACGCGCACGCGGCTGGCGTGAGGCAGGTCGCTGGCGTTGCGCCTCCCGTTGCGAAGAAGAACCAGTCGGGATCGGCGAACGGCGTGAACGTTGGCGTCCGGAACAGGTCCGCCGTGACCATGTGCAGCGTCTTCATCCCGGTGTGGTCCGCAAGCGCGACCATGATGTTGTTCTCGACCACGCCCGTGTACGGATTGAGCCAGTGCAGCCCGGCCATCTCCCGTTCCAGATTGCGGACCAGCGGATCAGTTTGATCCCGTATAGGCTGTGCCGCCGTGCCATTGATATACACCGTCGGCGCGTCGTCGGAATGCACCGAGAACAGGGTTGGATCACCGAACTGCGTGTAGACCATCCGCCGCAGGTCGGCGTTGATCTCGCCCACGCGATTGTAGTTGCACGTAGTTGTGACGCCGTCGCAGCCTGTGGGGGTGGGTTGGTCGCCGACGAAATGGTCACCCTCGTCAACCGTGAAGGCGAAGAGCGTGTTGGACTTGTTGATGCCGTCGGCGGCGAGGCGGTCGAAGAACTTCTGGAAGGCGAGATCATAGTCCTTCAACTGCTGTACGTAGCCTGTCTCGCCTGGCCCATAGGCGAAGTGGATGTCACCAGAATTGCCGTGGCCATCGTGCGCGTCCGAGATGTAGGCGTAGGTGATCGGAATCCCCGCCTCCTGCATCTGCGCGACATAGGCCAGCGAGTTCGTCGCCTCCATGCCATCGAAACCAGGGAAGCCAATATGCCCGGTGGCGTCCCGGATGACGTTCCCGTTGAGGTCGGTCATCGGGCCAGAGGGCTGGATCGCCGGCGCGACGTACTTCGCGCCAAAGAGGCCGCTGTAGTTCTGGTAGCCGCCTGGCTCATCCGGTAGGAGATCTGGACGGGCATGGGTCGAGCCTGCGCAGAGCGCGGAGCCTTGCGCGCAGTGGACGCCGATGCCCACGAAATCGGCGAACGCCTGCCCAGGGTTCGTGGCGACCTCGGCGGCCTCGGGCGAGCCCGCGCCAAAGACCGTTGGAATGTCGATGGCGGTGTTTTCCAGGATGGTGTTCGCCGTCGCCACCGACCCAAAGTCGCAGCCAGCACGCGTATAGGGAACCCAGGGCGCCGGCGCGATCTTGCCGTTCTCGTTGATCATCTCTGGCGTCGTGTCGGTCGTCGAGCCTGCCGGATCAAAGAGCGGCGCCGTCCAATACGCGAACGACACGCCGGTGCGCGTCGTGCCGTCCGTCTTGAAGTATCGGAAGCTGTTGGAGACGGGCTGGCCCATGCGATCGGGGTAGACACCCGTGAGTGTGGACAGGATGCCCGTCGCCGTGTGCGAGATCAGCGCCGTGTGATCATTCGTCATCAGCGTGCCGTTGTTGGTGATGAAGTTGAGCAGGTGCGGCATCTGCTCCAAGTCGGAGGGCACGTTGGGGTTGTCGCGGCGGAAGTGCGTGTTATCGAACTGAATGTGGATCACATGCTGGATGTCGCCGTGTGCGGAGGAGAGATGGCAACTGCTGGCTGCCTGCACAGAGGCGGATGGACGAAAGCTCAGCAGCGAAAGGCCTCCGACCAGTACGGTCGCAAGCGCCACTACACAGACAACACGAGCAAGAGGATGGCGCCAGAACTGTGGGACACGGTTCATGCACTTTCGTCCTTCCATGGATCGTTCTCCCCAGGGACGAAACGACATACGCCCCGGGGCGCCTGGTCTCCTCCTGCGCGGCGCTGTGACAGAGGGCAGGAAACTGGAGGCGCAGGCCGCCATTGGCATTATCGAAAGAGAGTGTACGTTCAGGTCTGGAGACTCGGCACAAGTTGCTGGCCAGCGATACGTCGCCGCGCTCAATGCGGGACACCAGGCCGCCATCGTGCACTGGCGGCGTCCATGTCGGCTGAGAATGCCTCCTTTCATTCTTTCAGCGGCGCGATGGACACGCTCATGTGTTACCTGAACAGTATGAGCGTATGCTGACATACTGTGTAACGCCCAGGCGCAAAGGGCGTAACGAGAGTCCATTCCGCAACAGCGATCGGACTGTGCTATACGTGGACGCGCCGCGGCTCCACTCGCTCATGCGCCTCGGCCTCTCTTGCCGCGTAGCTTGCTCGACGCTGGCGACCAGCCCTCTGGATAGTGATAATGTCATCAGACGACAGGGATGTTGACCACGAGAGGACGAGGGTTACTATGCGCGTGATGAGACTGGAGCGGCCAGCGCCAATTTCGGAGCGACCACTGGCGTTACGCAATCTTGAACAAGAGTCGCCCGGGCCGGGTGAGTTGGCGCTGCGCGTGACGGCGTGCGCGGTCTGTCGCACTGACCTGCAACTGTGCGCGGGCGATCTTCCGGCGCACCGTCTGCCGATCACGCCGGGCCACCAGGTCGTCGCGATCGTCGAGGCTGTCGGCGAGAATGTCACCGGCTGGGCGATTGGTGATCGCGCTGGTGTGGCATGGCTAGGTGGCGCGGACGGCGTCTGCGCCTACTGCGCCAGCGAGCGCGAGAACCTGTGCCCAAATGCGACTTTCACCGGCTGGGATCGTGATGGCGGCTTCGCCGAGCGCATCCACGCGCGCGCCGACTTCGCGCTGCGCCTGCCCGCCAGCTTCAGCGACATTGAGGCGGCGCCACTGCTCTGCGGCGGTGTCATCGGCTACCGCTCGCTCAAGCGCTCTGGTATCCAGCCGGGCGGACGCCTCGGCCTCTACGGCTTCGGCGCTTCGGCCCGCCTCACGATTCAGGTGGCGCGCTACTGGGGATGTGAGATCTACGTGCGCACGCGCTCGGAGGCTGATCAGCGCGAGGCGCTGGGCCTCGGCGCGGTGGATGCGGCCAGCTACGACGCGGCCACGCCGGTCCCATTGGACGCCGCCGTCACCTTCGCTCCGGTCGGCTCGGTGGTGATCGACGCGCTGCGGTCGCTCGCGCCGGGCGGAACCGTCGCCATCAACGCGATCCATCTCGACCAGATGCCCGCGTTCAACTACGATCTGCTCTGGGGTGAGCGCAACCTGAGCAGCGTCGCCAACTTCACTCGCGCCGACGCGAGGGAGTTTCTGGACCTTGCCGCACGCATCCCAATCAAGACTGCTACGCGCGCCTTCGCGCTGGAGGAGGCGAACGAGGCGCTCGCCGCCCATGCCGCAGGCGACGTACAAGGCGCCGCCGTCCTCATCCCATGATGGCTCGGCGACGCGGGTGCGGCTCGATTTCGGCCCCGAATATATATGCAGCGAAAGGCATCCGTTACTGCGAAGCGGCGTGAGTGAAAATCGGGCCGTGGCGAAGCTTGCGGATAGCGTCGGCAGTCTTGGCAGCGTCACCAGCCTGGAGTGCGAAATACAAGCCGTCAAGCTCGCGCAACTCCCAGTGGCGGCGCAAGCGCAAGGGAAAGCACGGACCAAGCGCGCCGCCAGCCGTACGATAGGCCGCGATGATGCGCGCGGTGAAGCGGCGGCTGAGGTGCATCTGTGTGGCGAAGTCCTGAGCGGGATCGGCGAGCGCGGCGTTCTCGAAGTCTACGACGCCAACAAGTTCGGCGGTGTTGGGATCAATCAGAATGTTTTCGTACCACAGATCGCCATGGCAGAGGACCGGCGTCGTGTTGCGCAATGTATCGTCTGTGAAGACATCTTCCCACCAACGGACAATGCGCGCATATTCATCGGCGGAGAGCGAGGAGCGAAGCGCAGGCAGTGTTACATCACGCATGAGCTCGAGCCTGGCCCAGCGCTCTTGGGGTTGTGGACCGCAGCGCGCAAGGGCCTCGGAGACTGGGAATCGGTGTAGCGCAACCAGGAAACGTGCGACCGCTATGGCGAGACCATCTAGAACGGAGTCGGTGAGGAATCGTGGCGAGAAAGAAGCGCCAGGCAGCACGGGATAGCCAAGCACACCGAACGGGAAGCGCGGCGAAGGGCCGGCGTGCCAGGATGGGCGAGGAATGGCGACTGGAATATGCGGGGCAAGCGCGGGAAGCAGGTGCGCTTCCATGAGATGGCCCTTGATGGCCTCCGCATTACGACCAACGCGAAATACAAGTCCTTCCGCGGTCTCAACGGTGACGTTGCGAAAGCCAGCGCCTAGTACACGAATCGGCGTGATAGCAGATAGCATAGGGAAGGTATCGTGTAGCGCAACACCAAGCGCAGACAGATCAAGAGACGCCATTGCTCGATCTCCGACCACCTGAAGGCGCTCTATGGCAGAGCTTGCTGGTTGGGTTACTTCGCAGCGACCGGCAGGATGTCCGCGGCGCCCGCCTGCGCTAGGAAACCGAACGCGATCGTGAGGACGAAGATGCCGACGACCGCCAGCGCCATCGTGAGCTTTACCCCGGTTGGGGTCTGAATGCGCTCGCGTTTCTCCGGCGTGATCGAGTACATGCGCCAGGTGACGTTGGTGTAATAGACCAGCGAGATCGCGCTGTTGATCAGGCCGAGCACGACGAGGAAGGTCATGAAGCCGCCCTCATACCATGCGGCGACGAAGATGAAGAGCTTGCTCAGGAAACCAGCCATTGGCGGGATACCCGCCAGCGCCAGCAGGCAGAGCGACATCCCCGCCGCCATACCTGGCGCGCGCCTTCCAAAGCCGTCGAAGTCACGCACGCTCTCGCGTCCGGTGGCGTCGCCAAGCGCGATGATCCCCGCGAAGACGCCGATGTTGGTCACGACGTAGACGAAGATGAAGGTGAGCATGCCGAGCGAACCGACACCCGTGACCCCCTTCAGGAGCGCCGCGAAGCCGACGAGGATGTAGCCCGCCTGGCCGATGCTGCTGTAGGCCATCATGCGCTTGATATTGGTCTGCAAGAGCGCGACGACATTGCCGAGTGTCATCGTCAGCGCCGCGACCACCGCGACGATCACCCATAGCGTCGAGCTATCAATCGCGGCCAGCCCCCCGAAGGCGAAGATGCGCAAGAGCGCCGCGAAGCCAGCCGCCTTCGAACCAATCGAGAAGAAGAGCGTCGAGGGCGTGGGCGAGCCCTCGTAGATGTCGGGCGCCCACATGTGGAACGGCACGGCCGAGACCTTGAAGCCAAGGCCAGTGAAGATGAAGATCTCGCCGACGACCAGCAGCAGGTTGCCGCTCTTGAGCACATTCGCGGTCGCCGTGGCGATCTCCGGCAGCGAGGTCGTGCCGGTGGCGCCGTAGATCAGCGCCATGCCGTAGAGCAGAATCGCGGAGGACATCGCGCCGAGCAGGATGTACTTCAGCCCGGCCTCCTGCGAGCGCGTGTCGTTGCGCATGAGCGCTGCTAGCATGTAGAGCGGGATGCTCATTAGTTCATACGAGATGTAGAGCGTGATCAACTCGCCGCTCGCCGCGATCATCATCATGCCGGCCAGCGAGAAGAGGATGATACTGTAAAACTCGCCAGGCGTCGCGCGCAGGTACTTTTCGGCGTATTCGTACGACACCAGGATCACGCCGAGTCCGACCACGAGGAAGAGGACCAGGAAGAAGAGCGTGAACTGGTCGACGACGAGCGTGCCGAAGAATGCGGTAGCCGGCAGCGTCACTGGGACGAACCATTGAAAGGCCAGCGCGGCGACCAGGATCGCGGGCACAGCCAGCCCAACGAGCGCCGTCAGCCAGGTGAGCCGACGGCGACGCCCCAGCAGGTCCACCGCGAGCACGAGTATGCCCAGCAGGACCACGCTGAGTTGTGGCGAGAGCAGCCAGAGCTGGGTCGCGTCAATTTTCGTTGGCATAGCGTACGCTCCTGGCTGGGCAGCCTATCGCGAGACCACCTGTTGCATGGAAACGACCATGTAGTGCATGCTCGGTCCGAGCAGATTGATGATCGGTTCAGGAAAGATACCGACGAAGAAGATCACCACTGTCAGCGCGATCAGCGGGAAGGTTTGCAGCGCCGTCGCGTCGGTCAGTCCGCTCCACTTCATGTTCAACGGCCCGAAGAATGAGCGCCGCAGCATCCAGAGCAGGTAGCCCGCCGTCAGGACGACTCCGAAGACCGAGAGGATCGTCGGGATCGGCAGCAGCGCGAAGGTTCCTGTGAAGACGAGATACTCCGAGACAAAGCCGCTCAGGCCCGGCAGGCCGAGCGACGCGAGACAGGCGATGGAGAAGAGCACGGTCAGGATGGGCATCCGTTTGGCGATGCCGCCGAAGGCGTCAATGTCGCGGATGTGCGCCTTGTCGTAGAGCACGCCGACACAGAAGAAGAGCATGCCGGTGATCGTGCCATGGGTGAACATCTGCAACGCCGCGCCAGTCAGCGCCGCCTCGCGATACTCCGCAAGGTTTGCGGCGCTGGCCGTTCCCGCGCCAAAGGCGCCTGCCGCGGCCGCAGCCCCCGCGACGCCCAGCAGCACGTAGCCCATGTGGCTGACGCTGGAGTAGGCGATCATCTTCTTCATGTCCTGCTGGACCATCGAGGCGCCCGCGCCCCACAGAACGTTGATCGCGGCGAAGATGGCGAGCGTGGCGGCGAACTCGGTCGCCCCAATCGGCACGAAGCCCAGGCAGATGCGGATCAGCCCGTAGGCGCCCATCTTCAGCAGCACGCCCGCCAGCAAGACGCTCACCGCCGTTGGCGCCTCGGTGTGCGCGTCGGGCAGCCAGGTATGCAGCGGCCACATCGGCAGCTTCACCGCGAAGGCCGCGAAGAGGAGCAGGAAGATGACTAACGGCAGGGAGACCGCCGCGCCGAAGAAGGGCAGCGTGCCGGCGATCTTGCTCTGCGCGATCTGCGAGGAAAGATACTCGAATGTGGCGCTGAACCCGCCGGCCTGGAAGTAGAGCAGGAAAATGCCCGCCAGCGTGAAGGCCGAAGCGGTAAAGGTGTAGATCAGGAACTTCCACGCCGCGTACTCACGCCGCGCCCCACCCCAGATACCGATCAGCAGGAACATCGGGATCAGCTCGACCTCCCAGAAGAGGAAGAAGAGGAAGAGGTCGAACGAGGCGAAGACGCCCATCACGCCGAACTCGAGCACCAGAATCATCGCCATGTAGAACTTGATGCGCTTCTCAATGTGCCACGAGCTGACGACGGCGAGGAACGAGAGCAGCCCGTTGAGGATGATCATCGGCATGCTCAGCCCATCAGTTCCCAGCGCGTACTTGATCTGGAAGTGGAAGGAGCCGAGGTTGACGTTGATCCAGTCGTAGCTTTCCTTCCACGCCGGATTGGCCACCGTGCCGAAACTCGCGCCGGTAATCACCAGGCCGAAATAGAGCCAGAGCGTGAGCGCGAAGACGCCCAACGTGATGATGGCGGCGGTCCAGCGTGTCCAGCTCTCCGGTAAGAGCAGCACGAGTATGCCCCCGACGAGGGGCAGGAAGATGATGACGCTGAGCAACCAGTTCATGATCGTTTCCTTTTCCCTCGCTTAACGGGTGAAGACGCCGGCGGCGAAGAAGACGGCGATCACCAGCAGCAGCGCGCCGCCGAAGAGCACGGCGCCGTAGTTTTGCACGAAGCCGCTCTCCGAGCGCCGGGTAAGACTACCCAGGCCGCGCACGAAGCGCGCCAGGCCATTGACGAAGCCGTCGATGATGTACTTGTCGAAGAGGTACGCGCCTTGCGAGAGACCCATCACGACGTACTTGATGATGAAGGCGTACAACTCGTCGATGTAATAGTGGTGCTTGAGCAGTTGGTAGATCGGCGCGCCGATGGGGTTGGCGGTGAAGGCGTTGACCGGCAGGATGCGCAGGCCATACATCGCCCAGGCGAGCGCGATGCCAACGAGCGCGACGACGGTGCTCACCAGTGTCAATGGCTCCCCGAACGGATTGACGAAGGGCGTCGTGATCTCGCCACCGGTCAGGAACTCGCCGAAGGCGTTGTTCCAGGCGAGCCAGCCTGCGAAGATCGTCGGGATCGCCAGCAACATCAGCGGCAACGTCATCACCAGCGGCGACTCGTGTGGCTGTCCCACGCCGCGATACTCGCCGCCCCAGAGGCCGCCAAGCGCGCCGCCGCGCCCACCAAAGGCCAGGAAGAAGAGGCGGAACATGTAGAACGCGGTCAGGAACGCCGTGAAGAGCAGGATGTAGTAGATCGGCAGGTAGCCGCGCTCGTAGGCGGTCGCCAGGATGAGGTCCTTGCTGAAGAAGCCGGAGAAGGGCGGGATGCCGGAGATGGCCAGGTTCGCCATCAGCATCGTGAACGCCGTGATCGGCAGCCAGCGCGCCAGTCCGCCCATGTTGCGCAGGTTCTGCGCGCCGATGCCATTATCATGCAGCGCGTGGATCACGCTGCCCGCGCCGAGGAAGAGCAGCGCCTTGAAGAAGGCGTGCGTGAAGAGATGGAAGATGCCGACGTAGTTGGTCTCGGCGACGGCGAGGCCGGCGAACATGTAGCCAAGCTGGCTGATCGTCGAGTAGGCCAGCACGCCCTTGATGTCGGTCTGCGTCAGCGCGATGGTGGCGGCGAAGATCGCCGTGAAGGTGCCAACGTAGCCCACAACCTGGAGTGATTCAGGTCCGGCGACGGTCGCGTACAGCGGGAAGAGCCGCGCGACCAGATAGACGCCCGCCGCCACCATCGTCGCAGCGTGGATCAGCGCGCTCACCGGCGTCGGGCCGGCCATCGCGTCGGGCAGCCAGACGTGCAGCGGGAACTGCGCGGACTTGCCGACCGCGCCGCAGAAGACGAGGATCATCGCCGTCGTGGCGAGAGCCACCGTCAACCCCGTCGCGCTGGTCTTCGTGTTGAAGTTGAGGTCGGTGAAGTTGAAGGTGCCGGTCGTCACCCACAGCAGCAGGATGCCGATCAGGAAGCCGAAGTCGCCCAGGCGCGTCGTGACGAACGCCTTGACCTGCGCGGGCGGCGCCCAGGGAACCTCGGAGTCCACAGGAGGCTGTTGCTGACTGAAGAAATAGCCGATGAGCAGGTAAGATGAGAGGCCGACCAGTTCCCAGCCGATGAAGAGCGTGAGGAAGTTCGCGCCCAGGACGAGTAGTAGCATAGAGAAGGTGAAGAGCGAGAGTTCGATGAAGAAGCGTGAGTAGCCACGATCGCCAGCCATATAGCCCATTGAATAGAGGTGAACGAGCATCGAGACGGCTGTCACGACGACCAGCATCACGACGGTCAGCGCGTCGACATGAAAATCAATGTTGTAGACGAGGGGGCCGAAGTTGAACCAGTTGTAAATATGGAAGGTGACGCCCTTCGACTGTAGTTCATTCAGCAAATGCTGATTCGATGGGTAGCCGAACCAGCCGAGGAACTGCGCGCCGATGACGCAGGAGTAGGCGAAGGCGAGAACCAGCGCGCCGAAGGCGATCCAGCCGACGACACTGGCCCAGAAGGGTGTACGATCTCTGTGCTCGTCGTCGCCATGTCCGCCGTGCGCCTCTTCGTCGTGTGTGACCGCCGCGTCGTGCGAGTCGCCATGAGCCGCATCTGGGTTGGCCTGTTCGGCAGCCTCTGTAGGGCGTGTGAGCACGTCGAGCATGCGGAAGCCGAAAAAGTTGACGATCATTGCGGCGAGCGGCAGCGCGGCGACAATCCACGCGTACTGCACGGGATTCGAGAAGATATCCATACGAGAACTCCGTTACCGTAGGAGCCATCCCACCACCAGCATGCGCTGGAGCCGGACTGACCCAGGCGGCGTTACCACTTCATGAGGTTGATCTCACCCACGTCCACCGTGCTGATACGCCGATAGATGCCGATGATGATCGCCAGCGCGACCGCCGCCTCCGCCGCCGCCACCGTGATGATGAAGACCGCGAAGATCTGCCCCGTCAGCCGCGAGCCAACTGGGATCCCCACCGCGTCGGACTTGCCAATGAAGGCGGAGGCGAAGGCGACCATCGTGATATTGACGGCATTGAGCATGATCTCGATGCTCATGAGGATCGCGACCGCGTTGCGCTTGCTCAAGGCCCCGAAGAGGCCGATCGCGAACATCAGCGCGCCCAGTATCAGGAACGAGTTCAAGTTAACCATGGTCGCCGATACCTCCCTACTCTTCGCGCGCGATCACGATCGCGCCGACGATCGCCACCAGCAGCAGCACCGAGGCGATCTCGAAGGGCAGCACATAGCTGTAGTTGAAGGGGCTGTAGAGCAGCTGTCCGATCTTCACCGGCGAACCGCCGTCCTGCGCCGACGCTGCGGCCAGGTTGACCGAGCCGCTGGCCGTGGTCAGCGCCAGCTGGCTGGAGGCCGCGGCGTAGATCACCCCGGCGCACAGGACCACGCAGATCAGCCCGGCGAGCCACCATTGGCCGCTGAATGGGCTGCCGGCGCGTGTCGCCGCGCCCTGCGTCAGCATGATCGAGAAGAGCACCAGGACGGTCACCGCGCCAGCGTAGATCAGGATCTGCACGATGGCGATGAATTCGGCGTTCAACAAGACATAGACGCCCGCCGCCGCGCCGAAGACCAGCGCAAGGGAGAGCGCGGCATGCACGATATTGCGCATGAGGACGACCGCGAGCGACGCGCCGACGAGCACGAAGGCGATCAGGTAAAACACGATGCTGGCGAGGTCAAAAGGCATACTGTGTCCCTCCAGGCGTCGCTACCATCGGTACGGAGCGTATGTGGGGAAGATGCTGAGTTCTGAGGGGGGCGCCGCCAGCGAGGATGGTCCAGGCGCTGACGCCATCTCTCATTGTACCAGCGGAGGTCAATTCCGTTGCCAATGCGCAGAGGCGCTTGCCCCACCTTCAAGACGAACCATCGGCGCAAAAGATAGCGTGCGGCGCCACAGTTACTGCGGATGAGAGCGAGGTGAGGCGCAGGCGCCTCGATGAATGGCAAGGCGGCGCGAAACGGAACACAGAGTCACACATCCCTGTGATCCCAGGTGGCGTGTACGCGCGGCTCCGCCGTCGCTCCGCTCTCGGTCTGTATGACTGGCGCTACAGTCAGCCCACTGGCGGCTGTGGCGGCAATCCCTGATACAGCGATTCCTGATGTGTCGCTGGCTGATAGCGCTGGCGTCCGAGCAGTCCACCGAGCGCGCCCGCTCCGGCGCCCACGCCGAGCAGGATCAACAGCCCGATGACCGCGGTGAAAACGCTGGTGGCAATGATGGCCTGATCGGTAAGTTGGCTTGGGTCTAAATTCGGATTCGCCTGAACCGCCGCGTCTCGTATGGCCACGGGGTCAAGTACGGTCTGCGTGACGGAGATCACCGCTCCCACTGTCCCGGCGATGGCCCCGGCGAGCAGCCCTGCCAGCGCGCCAGCGCCGACCGTGCCGGTCCGGGCGGAGGCGGCGCGTCCTGCTAGAAAGAGCAGCGCCAGATCCACCAGGAAGATGACGCCGGTCAGGATGAGCGCGGTCGCAAGGTCGGTAATCTTGACTCCCGCCAGACGCAATCCATCGTTGAGGAGACCTATCAGCACGATGATCCCGCCGTAGATGAGGCCGTTGATCAAAATGGGGTGTCCACTTGTTTGCCGCATGCGCGCCTCCTTGGAATACCCACCACTTTTCGCCGTGACTGAACGCTCAAGGTCACCAGCGCATCGTAGCACGATGGAGCCTCCGGTGTCGCTCACTAGAAGTCGCGTGTCGGAACCTTCTGCCCCTCCTCTTTCAGGCGGGCCATGTAGACCTCTATATCGGTCTGCGCGAGGAGCTGCGCGAGCGCCGTGGCCCAGCCGTAGATCGCGCGCTGGCGGCGCTGGCCAGCCAACAGCCGGATACGGAACGAACCGTCGAAGCGCACGAAGACACGCAACAGGCGCGGACGTATGTTCGCGGCGTAGAGCTTTTGATACGCCTCGCCGTGACGCTCGACAAGCGCCGCCATCTCCGGATCATCGGCGCGCGCCCGCCCAGACGGATCCAGCCGCTCGGCAAGGTCCTCCTCCTCGCGCGCCAGCTCACGAATGCGCTGATTCGCGGCGTTGCGCAGGATCGCCCGCGCCGTCAGTCCACGCCGCGGGACCTGCCGCGTGGGGATGCCATGCTCGCTGTAGTCGGCGACGGCAGTGACGCGGAAGGCGGTGTCGCGCCCAGCCTCGGCGGCGAGCAGCGTGATGTCGCGCCAGCGTGTCTGCTTCCCCTTGCCGCTTAGGGTCTCCAGTTGTCGCGCGACACTGGGCAGGCGCAGTCGCACCCGTTCCGGCAGCAGCGCCTTCTCCGGAAGGCCGCTGGTCTTGCCCTGGAACAGGCTGTTGTCGCCTGCCTGGGTCGCGATGCGCAAGAAATCCGCGCTGACGATGGCAGGCTGCATGCGCGCGATCTGCCGCACCTTATGATACTCCGCCTCGTCGCCGAGCAATTGGCGCGAGCGCCGCGCCACCTCCACGGCCAGCATGAGTTGCGCCGCTTCGAGGACGAACCGCTTCACTGCCTGATGCCCGAGGCCGCTCTTGCCATGCGACGAGCGTAGATGCTCCGCCAGGAGCTTGCGCTCATCGTCGGGCCGCCGCTTGAGCGCGTCATGGACCACGTCGAGCGGGGTGTAGCGGGAGACCTGGATCACCTCGACATCGTGCGCCGTCAGATGCAGCGGCAGGAACAACTCGATCTCCTCGTGGAACTCCTTGACCGTCGTGGAGGCGCGTGGCACGAAGACGAGCAGCGCGACGAGGACCAGCGCGAGACTGCCGAGGACGACAAGCAGCGCCTCGAACTGTGTCAGCGCCTGAAAGAGGAGCGCCGTGCCAAGGTTGAGCGCCAGGCCGATGAGTGTGGAGAGCAGCACGACGCTGAGCAATAGCTCGAAGGTGCGTCCACGCGCGGCGCGTGTCTCCTCACGTAACTCAGGAATGCCCTCACCTGGTGGATTTCGCATGCGCCTCTCGCCCTCACCTGTCCAGATCCGCCTGTCCGCCATGTGCGCCCAGTATACAGTCATACGCCGAATCGGTACAGGCAGCGCGGGAAGTCGCTCAGGGGATGAACCGGCGCGGCGGGAACCAATCTGGGAAAGCCGACCGCAACGCAGAGAGCGACGCGACGGGCGGAATCGAGCAGACAAAGGGAACGAGAAACGCCAGCGGGTAGCGTAGCAGCCAGATGAGGCGTGGCTTTCTTAACTCAGAGAGGCTGAGCGCCGCTGGCGCCAGGATCAGGCCATAGGTGAAGATCATGAGCGGGGCGAAGAGGAGAAATTGCAGCGGCTGCCCTGGCAGGAGAAAGATCACACGCTCGGAGTACAGGCCAAAGCAGCCGCGCGAGCAGATACCACCCAACGAAATAGCCTGTAAACCCGAGCAGGTTGAACGCCCAAAACTGGCCAATGCGCTGGAGGAACAGGGGCCAGGAGAACCCTTCGGCGAGATGGTTCACCAGCGCCGCGAAGACCTCTTCCAGCAGGACCATCATGTACCCGAGCAGCATGAACTTCAGGAAGCCGGGGAGACGCCAGCCCTGTAAGCGCCGCGCGAGAGGCCACCGCCAGCGCCAGACGGGGAGGCCGACCAATCCGAGCCAGAGAAATGGATACAGGAACTGCGGAATGAACTCGATGGCTGCGAGATACCACGGCTGCGAGATACCACGGCTGCGAGATACCACGCCCAGAAGATCAGCGCCGCCGCCAGCCAGACGACCGTGAAGCGGACCAGCCACCGTGCGCGCCGCCGAGTTGGTGGCGGGGATGATCGCTCGATGGAGGGAGGCGCGCTCCATTCCCTATTGATCATGTTGCGGCCCCGTTCTCTTCACCCTGCGCCTGCGCACGGCGCTCGCCCTGGCAGGACGCTGAAGCGCTCCTCGACACGCCGCAGAGAGAAGCAATAGGTGTTCGCTAGCTCGACCGCATCATCCCTGTGCTGACACCCAGTTCACGGCGTGTCCGGATCATCAGGTTGCGCGGGACGCAGCCAGTCCGGCAGCGACGCATCGGGCTGAGGCTGCGACCTGGGCGGCATATGCGTGGCGCTCTCCATGTCACGTGGCTCGCTATATCCGCGCGACGGCTGCGACGAGGGTGGTTGATACGGCGAGGGAGCAGAAGGCGTACTGTAGCCTACTCCAGGAGGCGGCAGGGAGGGCTGGTCAAATCCGGCGCGTTGCGCTTGCTGGCGGAGCGTTTCGATCACCGGATCGAGTGGGGAGCCGCTGGGCGTGGGGAGGGTAAACGGCTCGCCGCGCGCAGCGCGCTGAAGCGCCTCCGCGAGTTGCGCCGCCTCCATCCGCGCGCGTTGTAGCATCGCCTCGATCTGTGCGAAGCGGGCGAGGCGGTTGATGAGGTTGTTCAGACTCTGGCCGATCTGCGCGAGCGCCAGGCTGCGCAGGTGCGGCGCGCGCACGCGGAAATCGCCATTAGAGAGATGGATATGGACGGCAAGTAGCTGCTGAACGCCTTCCTCTACCTCGCGCGCGCGATCAGCTTCGCGTTGCTCGAGGCGCGTGATCTCCTCGGCGCGATCGGCGCGTTGGATCGCCTGATCGATGCCGCGTATCCACAGGTACGCCACCACGGCGACCATCACCTCCAGCGCGATTGGACGCACCAGCAGCGAGATCGTCTGGAGCGTCACACTGGAATAGAGCGCCGCATCGGCGATGACGTTGGCGTTATGGGGGCGGAGGGTAAAATCGGCCACAACCATCGCCGAGTTCAAGGCTGCGATGGCGAAGATGGCCCAGTGCGGCAGCAGGGTCGCAGCGACCAGTACGACTAGCACCAGCGCATCGTAATTGGGCAACTGGCCCATCGTCAGTCCAAGCGGGCTGGTGACTGTCGGCCCCATGATGACCAGAATGACCAGGATCACCAGCAAGGCCCCCGTCGCATGTGTCATGCCACGCCGGTTCAGGACGGCGCAGAGCGCCAATCCCAGGGCGAAGATCGAGAAGGCGACCAGCGTCTGTGTATCTCCTGTCACCAACGGTGAGACGACCAGCAGCGCCAGGAACAGACCCAGAATCAGCCAGGACGCCAGACGGCTCTGGCGCGCCAGTTCACGCTGCGCAGTGGTGTATTGTGGCCTGTCCCATCCGAAGCTCGTCAGTCGCAGCCACCAGTTGACGCGTACGGGCGCGGCGGTCGAGCGCGAACGCGAAGAGGCGGGAGGGAAAGGTGCGGAGCCGCGATTGAACATACGGTGATCCTTCCTGGTTCGCGTGGGATGGCCTGTTCTACACGCGCTCATGGGAGTGTAGACGCGACGCTGGCGTGATCCGCCTGGCCACATGGCGCGGAGAGGCTCTTCAGCCTCATGAGAGAGAATGTCCATCGCGCTGGCGACTGGCCCACCTGCGCGCACAGGCTCTGGTAAGTGAGCGACGATTGTGGCTTCATTTTACCGTTCGTTGTCAATAGAGCAGACATATGCGGCCAGAGTGGCGTAGTGGCGGAGGGCCGCCCGGCGCAGACTATGTCCCGTGGGCGAGAATGTCGGCAAGAGAATAGCGCGGTGGGAGATCCAGGAGACGCGCTGACGAGCAGGAATTGCGGCGCCGCTCCCGCTGCGCATCAGCCGGCGTCGTCTGTCTCGTGGAGGTCGCTGGCTGGACCGGGGAGAGATCAGATATGCTAGGGTCTGTAGTCTCGCGACGGCGAGGCGGGCTGTTGGTTCATCCAGGAAAGGTCGTATCGGGTGACGGCGTTCGCATCACTGCTTGAGCGGTACATGGATGTCATCCTGCGTGTCGGCGTCAATCTCCAGCCGGGACAAACGGTGACGGTTGGTGGAGGCAGAGGCGCGCCACTTGAACTGGCGGACGTGACGCGCCAGCTCGTGCGACGGGCGTATGACCTTGGCGCCGGAAGTGTGAAGGTGACCTGGACCGATCCCGTCGTGGACCGCCTCTGGCTGGAGCGCGCCTCGCCGGAAGCGCTGCAAACGCCGTCGAAGGCGCAGGTCGCGCTGGCGCAGGAGTTCATCGACGACCACGCCGCCTTCGTCAGCCTGATTGGGACAGATCCAGACGCCTTCGCCGGAATTGATCCCGCGCGCATGGGTATGGCGACGCAGGCGCAGTCCGTGGCGTCGGCGCCGGCGCAACAGCAGATAAGCGCGGGCCTCGTGCCCTGGACAGTCGTCGCGGTGGCGACACCAGCCTGGGCGCGCAAGGTCTTTCCCGACAAGACGCCGGACGAGGCGCTGGAGGCGCTGTGGGATCACATCTTCCACGCCACCCGCGTCGATACGCCCGATCCTGTCGCGACATGGAAGGCGCATGTCGGGGAACTGACCCGTCGCGTGGAGGCGCTGGACCGCGCGCATTTCGCCCGCCTGCGCTATCGTGGGCCGGGGACCGATCTCGTGCTCGAACTGCCGGCGCAGCATCGCTGGATCGGCGGTGGCGCGACCGATAGCCGTGGTGTCTTTTTCGTGCCCAACATCCCGACAGAGGAGGTCTTCTCCGCGCCTCAGCGCGCTGGCGTCTATGGGACCGTGCGCGCGACGATGCCCGTCCTGCTGCAAGGCGTGATCGTGGAGGGCGTCAGCCTGCGCTTCGAGGACGGTCGTATCGTCGAATACACGGCGACGCAGGGGCGCGAGGCGCTCGCCCATCTCATCGGGACCGACGAAGGTTCGCAGTATCTCGGCGAGGTCGCGCTCGTCACGTCGGACTCGCCCACCTACGCGACGTTCCCGCTCTACAACACGAACTGCGAACCACTAGTGGACGCGTCGCCGCCTAGCGCCAGGCGTCCGCGCAGCGGCAGACGCAGCGTCAGGGCTGCTCTTCCTCCCGCGTGTCCGGGCTCATACACCACGACCTCGCACCGGAGCGCAATCAGCGCCGCGCGCTTCTCCGCGTAGCCCCACTCCTCAAGATTCTCGCTCGCATCGCTGATCTGCTCGGAGAGTGATTCGAGTTGGATGCGCTCAGCGTCCCAGTCAGCGGCGAGACTCACCACCTTCGCGCGTTCGGTCTCCGTCGCCCTCTTCTGTGTATTGGCGAGGTCAATTTGGCCTGCCAGGTCGCGTCGCGTTTCGGAGTCGGTGGCGTAGCTGACGGTCTCGGTGAGACTGTCAATCTTGCGCGAGAGCGTGGCAATACGCCCATCTAAGGCGGCAAGGTCCGCCGCGCCGGGTGGCTCGGTCTCGCGCATGCGCTCCACTTCGTCCGTGATGATGCGCGGATCGCGCAGCGCCGACGCCACCTTCGCCCAGACCGCGCCGTCCAGCGTCTCGCAGGAGAGGGTATGCGGTGTGCAGATGCGTCCATGCACCGCGTCACGCACCACGCGCAGCGCATTGCGGCAGACGTAGCGCGAGGGGATGGAGCCGTCCTTGCGTGCGAGACTCCGCGCGCGGCGATTGGCGTACACCGCGCCACCACACAGCCCACAGCGCGCCATGCCACGCAACAGCGCCGCCTCTGGGTCCTTGGCGCTGCGGATGGCGAATTGCTGATTTGTGCGCAAGCGGCGCGTGCAGTGTGCGGCAAGTTCTGGCGAGACGAGCGCGGGCGCGACACCCGCTGGAAGCGCCACCTGCTCACTCGTCGGCAAAAGACGCGCAACAGACTTGTTCGCATAGTGGGCGCGTGAGGACAACGGGACGCGCTCGGTGCGTGTCTTGCCCGTCATCGGCACACCCCAGTAGAGCGAGGTTTTGAGGAGTTGGCGTATCACCCCTGAGCGCCAGGCGGGCTGCTTGCCAGTCGGCGTCGGTATCCCTTCGGCGGTGAGAGATGCCGCAAGCTCGCGCAGCGTCATGCCGCGCGCGTAGTCGGTGAAGATGCGGACGATCACGGGCGCGGTGAGGGGGTCAATCACGTACGCGCGTTTGTCGGCGTCGCCCCACAGATACCCATAGGGTGTACGCGGGCCGGTGGCGATGGGGTAGCCAAGCTCCGCTCGCGCGCGTGTGGCGCGTATCTGCCGCTCGCGTCGCCGTTCGTTTTCGACACGCCCCGCATAGCCTTTGATGAAGCGGATCAGCGCGCCTTCGGGGCTGTCGTCCACATGCTCGGTGACGAACTCCACGGCGATGCCGATGCGGTCGAATTCATCAATCAGGATGCCCAGGTGGATGGGGTCACGGCTCAAGCGTTCGATTGAGTGGCACACCACCACGCTAAACGACCGCGCCCTCGCCGCCTCACGGAGCCGCGTCAATTCTGGGCGCTCCCACAGTTCCTCGCCAGTGTGTCGTTCGCGGTAGGTGAAGCGCTCATCCGTGAGCCAGCCATGCTCACGCGCCCACCCGTGCTCGCCCTGTTCCTGCGTGGCGAGCGAGGTCTTATCAGGCGCGTCCTGTTTCTTGTCGCTCACGCGGACGTAGAGCGCCGCGATATGTGGCAGTGGCGTGGCCTCAATGCGCCTGCTCATGACTGTGGCTCCTCTCGCTTGCCGTGTTTGAACGCCGCGTACTTCTCGCGGATGGCCGCATCAATCACCAGGCCATCGGTGCGCGCGCTGGCAGGAAAGAGCGCGGGCCCCATCTCCGCCAACATAGAGCGCGCCTCTGCGCTGATGAAGACGCTGATACGTGTGCTTCTTCCGGGCTTGTGTGTCTGCTCATCGGTCATGGTGTGTACCTCCTGCACGAAGTATACCACATATCGGCACGCAACAGGCGCGTATGGTACTAGAACAAATGTATCAGTTTGCTCCAGCCTCACATATAGGCACGTTATGATGTTGACAACGTGCCTATATGTGGTATACTTTAGATGAGGAAACGGGATGGTCCCGGACCTCACGAGAGCAAGGAGCAAGGACATGGAGAGCAACGAGACGAAGCGGCCAGCGTCAGACCTCGGCGCGTATGACCCCAAATGGGTGACACTGAGCGAGCAGAGTAGCGCCGGTATTGCCCGGCGGCAAGTGCGGGCAGAGGCGATCCTGGCGCGTGACCGGGCGATGACAGACGAGCAGCGCAAGGCAGCCGCCGACAAGCGCGACCATGCGCCACTCGCGCAGTACATGAACGACACCAAGCCCTTCAGTATTTGGGCTAGTTAGCAGACAAAAAGGATCGCTCTCACCCGCCAGGAACGACATGGTGAGAGCGTCCGGAGTCCCCCGAAAGAGACAATTTCAGGATCGCACGAAGCGTGCGAAAAGGCAAAAAGCAATGCGCGAAGTAACGATCATTCTGCCGATGCGCGACAACACCGGCGCGACGCTGAAAAGCGAACGCCTGACCATTGAAAGCACGCTGTTGACACTCGCCAGCGGCTTCACCCGTGAGTTGGTCAGTGGCGTGTGGACCGCCGCCAACGGACGCCGCCACATGGACCGGTCATACCGCTATGACGTGATCTGCTCCAACATGGTCGCGCACTCGTTGCGCGAGGCGGCGAGTGGCTGGGCGAGTTTGCTCCGTCAAGACGTGCTCTATTACGGCGACCGCAGCGCCAATGTCCACTTTATTGCGCCGCTTTCAACAGTGGCGTAGACGCTGGCCCAGCCAGGCGCGAGCAGGGCGTACGTACACAGTGTACGTACGCCCTCTTTTTGTTGCGCCGTGCTGGCCACACGAGCGCTTAACGCAGGTGGAAAAAATGGGCGAGTTCGGCCCAATCCGCCTGATGCAATAAAAAGTAGACGCCTACAATGGTGAGGACTGCGCTGGCGACTTCGATCACGCGGAGGACAAAGCGCCAAAGTATGCGCGCTATGTCCGTCAGGAATTTCATCACATGGTCACCTTCCCCTGGTATTTTTGGGGTTGGGCCAGCAGCATCGCCTGTCTAGAGGGTCCCGAACGCACCGCGACTTCAGCATCTGCGCTTAGCACAGGTGCTTAGCACAGGTGCTTAGCACAGGTGCTTAGCACAGACGCTTAGCACAGACGCTTAGCACAGACGCTTAGCACAGACGCTTAGCATGTACGCTTAGCACAGATGCTTGACTATGCTGGTGAATCCGTTACTCTATGTAGGGAGCGATTAGCGCGTTGTCAAGCGCCTATTGACAACTTGACAACCGCTCACAACGCAAGGGCGCGTCTCTGCGGCCCGACCGCCGTTCGCAGGGCTTCTTTCCACGGACTCCCTACGAAGCGGCAAACAACGCAACCGTCTGTCAGTTCCACTGGCGGGCGGTTTGTGTTTTTATCTGCTGAGGGCGTTTCGTAACCCGTGTTTCCGCCCCGAACAGGCCATCTCACTGCATGCATTGGCGAACTCATCGTCGCTCCAGCTTGCTTGTAGCATGCAGTGACGGGCGCCGATGCGACCCTTCCAAGGCCGGAAACCCCCGAGATGGGGGGTTACGAAACGCCCTCTCTGCTCATAGTGAACCTCCTTTTGAACCTCCTCGCGCCTGGGGAAGGCGCTCTTATTCGGCCTTGCCACTCTGCCAGTCAAGTCTACCCGGCGTCCATCACATAATGAATAGCCCAACCAGTTCCTCACAGATGAGTTTTATGATGACTGCCAATCGCTAGAGCAGAAAAATAGCGGCTTCTCAGCCGTGGATGAGATGTGGATTCCAGGCTGAATATGGAAAACATTGGCAACCAATTGGGTTATCCATAACGGCTATCATTTGGCTACAGGAAAAGCACTCGCCGCTGCCATTTCGGACACCAAGCGCAGCGGTGATCTACATGCGCCACCCACCGACAGATGGATGGCCACGCTTCGTCCGTTCCTGGCGCGTGCTACACTGCCCGCAAAAAGGTCGGCGTGGAGAAGACGAGAGGGGCATAACAGCATGGCGACGTTGCGAGAGGCGTTAGAGCAATCACCAGTTGGTCGGGCGAGCAACGCGAATCCGGCATGGGGGCATGCGAGCGTCGGCGCTAAACGACTGCCGGATGGCCGAATCGAGGTCACGGTGTACGAGATGGAAGGCAAGTTCAGCACAGCGACCTACGCAGACCCAGAGGAAGCAAGCCTCGCGCTTTTCACCGAGAAAAGTATGGAGTGGGACGTTAAACAAAACGCCGCCGTGCCAGTCACTCTCACGTGGGACGGGGCCAACGAGTGGCAAGCGGAGGCAAAATAGCCTTGCTTGGTCATTGTCAGCCTTCTTCCTCACGCGACCGGCCCACTCACCGAGCGCACGACTGGCGATGATGGCACGCGCCCCCGCGCAGGCCGTTCCAAGCGCGCCCGTCAGAGGATGGTTCCCTCTTCGTGGATCACGTAACGCGTCCCGTCGTCAAGCACCATAACCGCATGCTTGTGGTTGTCTCCACCGACCCACTCAGACCACCCAATGATCTTGCGCCCCTCCCATCGCCGATCCTCTCGCGCCGCCGCCATGCTCGCCTGCCAAATCTTCTCGCGCGGCCAGATCACGTCGTCTCAGTATGGGCTGTGCTCGTCGCTCATCGCCTGAGCCTCAGCGAGCCTGTGGTATCCTGGCGATGGCATCCTCCACGTCGATCCTCCACGCCGCTCACGGAGGGGACCACCATGAAATTGGGTCTCGGCCTTTTGGCGGCGCTGACGCTGGCGTTTACGGGCGGATTGATCGCACTGATCGCCTTCGGGCGATGCGGTAATGACGCCAATAACCTCCCCTGTAGCCTCATGCTCGGTATGCTTGCCTTTGCGCTCATTCTCGGCAGCGCTCTTACCGCCGTGGCATTAGGGATCGCCATGTGCCGCGCCGCGAGCAGGAGCCAACGCTGGGGCTGGTTCGGCGTTTTCCTCGCGCTCACCATGTCGATTGCCGCCGCGCCCTCCCTCATCCTGATTATCCTCAATGTGCCCCTGTTTCAGTCTATAGTGAATACCATCTACTCGCTCGTGCGGGCAGCGCTCATCCTCCCGCCTGCCCTGGCAATCCTCACCTTCATCTATCTCCTCGCGTTCGCCGGGACGGAGCGTGGCCAAACGGATCCCGTCTCCCCGCCAGAGACATCGACCTCACCACCATCGTAGCCGCCAGAGAGCGTGGGCTGGCAGTGATATCAGAGAGGAGCGGGCATGATGGACGAACTCCCCACCGAACCACTGCCCACCGAGGCCGCCCCCACCGAGGACGCCTCCACCCTGCCCGACAGCATGCCCAGTTCTCGGATGAGTACTCCCTGGCTCCGTGCCGCGCTCACTGTCCTGTTGGTCGCCGCCACCATTACTGTGCTGGTTGGCCCTGAAGATTCCACTCTCTTTGGAGTTGCGCGTGACAGGCTCTTCCCTCCGCCCACTACATCTCCGACTTCCACCCAGGCCGCGCCGACGCCCGTCGCAACGTTCGATCTCAAGACTGCCTTGCCCATCTTGCAGCAACGGTCTCTGCGCGTGTCAGCGCTTGCTGCTGGAGAGTCGTGTGTCGCTGCGCCGGGCAAACAGGTTGCTCCTGAGCTGGGTCCGGCGCTCGGAGAAGGGCCACTCTACATGGTTGGCTATGGCACAGAAGGAATGACCAGCATCTACAATGGCCGAGATGATAGCGGATGGTACTATCTCAAGACGATCTGGACGGCCCCACCCAACTTTCACGGCGTGTTCCTGCTGCGTGGACGCCAGATGGACGGCCCAAATGAGGTGCGCTTCAGCGAAGATACAACAGACACGCCTGCTCTCCAGGCAGTCTTTTCCTCGGATGACGCAGGCAGCGAAGCGTCAGGCTGGCTTCCCTGGATTGACTATGTACGTGTGCGCGCTCCGGGTTGCTACGGCATACAGGTGGATGGCCTGGACTTTAGCTACATCATTCGCTTCAAAGTCATTGATACGCCCTATGTGCCCCAGGACTAGGATACGCGCAGAGTGCGCTCAGACGTGACGCCCAGTAGTTTGGTGCGCATCGCCACCTTCACTCAGCGGTTCTTCGCCAGGTGATCGAAAGATGGACGCACGTCGAGTGTCCCGTTGCACGCCCGAACATTCTGGAGAACTGCTGTGCAAGGTGCTCTGCCACAACATTTGTGTGGTGATTCATACCGTGTCGCACCAGACCGTTGTAGTATGCCAACCGCCAAGCCTGCCCAGACCGTGCGCTGCCACCTCATCGCTCGCCATCACTCGAAGGCTGCCCACAACTTCGGCAACATCGCCGGAAGATCCTCGTCGTCCCAGTGTTCCCCGATCAACTCCACCTGAGGACGTGGAGGACGCGGCATCTCCGACCCCGTCTTCTGCTCATACGCTTGATCTGCGGCGTAGCCGAGCGGCTCGCACTCGTATCGTAAAGCGCCAACCAGAAACGGAGCGCCCCCGATGTGAGGTGTGACCACGGTGAGCAGGCTCTCTGGATCACGAAGCGCGGCGGTGTAAACGGCCTCACCCTGGCCGATCAGCCACCGGCGGAAGTACTCAAAGCCATCGTCGGAGCAGCCAGCATTGATGATGTAGGCGGCTGCCCACAGATCGTTCCGATACGCCTGATCCGCATAGTGCTCAAACAGGCGGTCGAACGCCACGATGGCTGTCGTTGGCAACTCCAGCAAGAGCGCCGTCAGCGCGTCTGCCTGCCTGTCGCAGTCATCCACACGCGCCGCCTTCGAGCTCTCGATCAGCTGCCAGAATTGGCGCGGGTCCATGGTCGCCCTCCCTCTCATACGGTGGCGCGTCACTCCGTTGTCGTTTGACTCCACGCCAGGTGGCGAGCCCAACACAACAGCACAACGCGATACTACAACTGTATGACGCGACGACGTATCAGACGCACAGGGTCCGGATCAGCGATCACGCGCGCATCGCCAGGGCGAGCTACTTCTTCCGACCGCCCCGGCTGGCGGGCAATTGATTCGACTTGCGTGCGCCGCCGACCACCTTGGCCTGGGGCGGATTCTTCGCCGGGCGTCCTGCGCCGACAGCGCTCTTCTTGGGCATGAAACCCCCAGGCGTGTGCTGCGATTTCTTCGCCATGATGATGAATTCCTTACTGCTGATGATGCTGATGAACCTCTAGCGCCTCGGCGGCGAGATGATGCGTCCCGATGATGGCCGCGCGTTCGGATCGCGTGGCGCAGGCTCTGGCTCCGCCTGTAGCACGGGAATCGGCGGATACGTGCCGTCAGAGAGTTGATAACGTGGCTCCCACTGACGCCGAAGCTGCCGCAGGATGTCCGGGTCGTTGATCAGAGAGCGCACCCGCGCCCGATCCGCCTCACGCCACTCTCGATCCGCCTGTTCTCGCTCATACGCTACTTGCCGCACGGAGACGCCGCGCGCCTCCGCCTCGGCTGCCATGTCCGCGCGTTCCGCCTGTAGCTCGTAATACCACTGATTCGCGCTCTGCTGTCGGTAGAGGTCATCTAATGCGCTCACGTGTTGCCTCCTGCTCGGCCTCACGTCAGGCCCCATCAGGCGCTGGCGTTGTCTGCTTGGTTGCTTATCTTACCTGGAGTATAGCACCGAAGAGAACGCCTGCGCAAGAATGACGCTGGTTACTCGCGCTACTCAGGGTCGGACTCAGGCCGCTCCAGCGCCGCGAGTTCGCGCGCACTGCACACGTAGTCCATGGTGTACTCCCAGCCCGGCACGAGGTGACGCCCCTGTTGGAGCGACGCGCCCCACTCCCAGACCTCATACGGCGCACGCGTCACCCACAGATGCGCCTCATCCCCCTCGATGTCCTCGCGCCAACTCGCCACCTCAGCGCCATACGCCGTGCCCTTCTCGCGGACCTCGGCAAGCAGACGCGCATATTGCCATGCGTCGAGCGGATAGCGTGTTGACGCCATGTGCTATCTCACCATCCCACCAGCGCCACTATGCCGACGCTGAAAGGCTGCCCACTCATCAGGATCAATCGGATCAGGCGCGACGGGGCGCGCCATCCCCCACGTGAACGCCGACGCTGGGTCATCTACGGGCACGCTCACCGCCCTCTGCTCAGCGTGGTCCTGCGTGTACTGGCCCAGATTCCACGTTGGATAATCCTGCACGGCGCGGTCAATATCCTCCGAGCGGAACGCGCCAGTGGTCGCGTCGTTAAACGCGCATTCCCACTCTTGCGCATAGAAGAATTCGCCGGTCTTGCGTCGCTGTTCGGCCAAGAACTCTGCGGATATGCGCGGGCACTCGGCGGCCTTCACTTCTTCGTAGTACCACTCGTCCTTGTGCTGATACGCGTCGAAGAAAAAGCCCCTGCGACCGAATGGGGTAGAGAGCAGCGCTAGCCGCCCATCAGACACGGCCAGGAACGGCAGCACAGCGGCGTACAACGCGTCGGGGATTCTGCTCGCTTCATCCAAGATGAGCAGGCCAACCTTTGAGAGCCCGCGTATCGTCGCCTCCGTGGACGGGATGCTCAAGATGCGTGAGCCGTTCGCTAGCTCAAGCGACAGCTTGTTCTCTGCCTCGGTTGGCTCAGGATGATCCAGCGCGGTGTAGAGGTCACGCGCCACGCGTATCGTCTCCATGGCCTGCCGCTGTGCTACCGCTACGACGACGGCCAGGGAGCCAGGCGCGAAGAGCGCTTGATGGACGGCCAGGATCGCCGCTACCAGGCTCTTGCCCGTCTGGCGCGACGTGTTGAGCAGCAGGCGACGTGGCAGGGCGCGCAACACGTCTTGCTGCCAGGGGTCCAACTGCGGGAAGCCCGCGCGCGCGGCAAGTAAGACGGGATCGAGCAGGATGGACGCGTCAGTTGAGAGCAACATGCTGGTCACCCTCCACACTCGCAAGCGCCGCTGCGGCTGCCTGGCGCGCCTCTGGATACGCCCAGAGCGCCTGTAAGAGCGTCGCACGGAAGCTCACCCACTGCGGCGCGAGCACCAGATTGACCACCGCGCGCTCATCGATTTCGCCACGCAACTTCGCCAGCAACTCCAGGCTGACGAGCGAGACACGCAAAAGCGATCCAGCCGCGCGGAGATCGCCGCTCGCCTCGGCCTTGTCGAGCAACGCCATCGCCCGCTCATCACGTGCTGTCACCATCGCAAGCAGGTCCGTCGCTTGCGTGACTTCTTCCGCTTGCCTGGCCTTGACCAGTTCGGGGAGCAGGTGCTCGGCCTTGTGACGCATCATGGCCGACCTGCCCATGCCAAACTGACTCGCTATGACTCGGTATCCGGCTCCCGCGATGGCCGCGCGGTCAATCTCTGCGCGTTGTGGGGAAGCGCAGACCGTACAGACTCGTGACATCGCGGGACCTCGTCTCATGCGGCGCGCTGGCCTCATAAACCATCACGCGCATTTGTTCTAGTCAGTCTACAACATCGGCTCGTCACGCCTCCAATACTGAATACTCACACTTGCCGCAGTAGCGTCTGCCCGATGGACCGGGCGCGCCCAGCATGTGATGCCCTGTGGGCGAGTTCTTGCAGTAGACCGGGTCCACAGCGCCGTTGACGCCAGCGCCTCTCTTCTCCTCTTTCGCATCAGCAGCGAGAGACACATGTCGCTCAACCCCCTCCGGATCGCTTGCAACACTGCAACACTTTGCGATGGCGTCCAGAAGCTTCTCACTGCTCGGTAGTACCTCCTGGTCCTCTGGCAGCGGATCACCGACCCGTAGCTGTGAAGCGTGATGTTTCCTGGTCTCATCGTTCACCAGATAGCCACCCTCAAGCGCCACACTCACGCGCCGCGAGGTCGTACTCTTGTCCAAATGGAGGTGTTTTGCGAGTTGCGAAACTGTTGCAGTGAGTGTTGCATTGTCTGCTCGCTGTGACTGTTTGGCCAGCAAATCAGCCACTCCCGCCACGGTCTCACGCGTCGTCTTGGCGACGGTCGCGCCCACACCTTCAGCGATAAGGTCAGCCAGCAGGTCACGCACAACGGTGTAGTCCTCGATGGTGGCTACGATCCGCCCTGCCTCATCACGCGCGCGTGTCATCTGATGGAGCAGCGCATGCGCGCCAATGAGGCGCAACACCATGCCAAAGTCACGGCGCAAGCGCGTCGCCAGGGGTAGCACCTCCTTCGCCAGCGTGTCGGCGTAGGGGATGGTGACCTCTGGCGCGGTGGTGGCGAGCCATTCTTGCAGCGCATGCCACTGGCTCACATCGGCGCGCGTGCGCTTCGCAGCGGCCAGCGCTTCAAAGATGGCGCGCGTCTGTTCTTGTGTATCCGTCGTGGGGATAGACAGCATCCGCGTCTCATTCTCAGGATGCAGCCGTACGGATGTCGTGGTCAGGATCAGGCCGGTGGGCCCTTCGCGCTCAATCAGGCGTGGACGCAGTCCCTCGCTGGTCTTCTCCACGGTCTCATAGCGCACGTGGCCCTCACTCAAGAGCGAGCGCAACAGATAGGTCGCAAAGCCATCGGCGAGTCCAGCCGCCTCATAAATGACCAGCACGCGATGGCTTAGTGGCTCCTCAGAGTACGCCAGCGCATGCTCACTCATCGCACTGAGCGCATAGAACGCGTCAGGCGGGAAGTAGGCCAGCGCGCGCTCCACTAGATACGACTTGCCGCTACTGCTTGGCCCCTTCATCACGACCGAGACGGGCATGTCCAGCAGGCGGCTCGTCATGCTCAGATACAAGAGCTTGGCGGCGCGCGCCTCACCAGCCACGCCATCCGCCGCAAGCGTCTTGGCGAAGGTGCCCAAGATGTCCTTGTCTTTGGCGAGCGTGGCGCACTTGGCCCAAGCGCGTGACGACCGTTCTTGCGCCTCGGCGCGCGACAGGTCCACCCATGAGACCGACGCATCCAGCGCCGAGCGCCAACGCGCCGCGAACCGCTCCTTATCGGCCTGACACTCCACGTGGAGCGCGCTGGGGTCCTTCGTCGCAGCAGGAAGTTCGACCAGTCGCACACGGTCACGGATGCGCGACCTCTCCAGCCACTTCCTGACCGCGACGCCGCCCGTGTCTGGCTCGATCACCAGGTAGATCGTCTCGATCCCGTCCAAGAGCGGCGCGTCGCGCTCGTCTTTCCAGTTCCCCGCGCCAGGGAAGCCCAGCGCTGGCTCGCCGTGATACCACAGGGTGTGACAATCACTCGCACCCTCCACCAACGTGATGGAGCCGCGCGCCCGCGCATCTAAGAGCCGCCACTGACCATACGGCACGGCCTTGTTGCCGCTCTTGAACCGAAAGCGCAGGTCTGGCCCGTCTTTCGCCTTGTGTAACCCAACGCGATATTGCGTTGAGAGCACTTCGTGCCCATTTTCGCCAAAGTAGGGAATGCGCATAGCAGGCGTCTTGATATACGTCTGGTCGCGCAAGCCCAGCGAGCGCAGGAACGCCATGGGCAATATCTTCGCCGCCGCATATTCCTCTAGCGTACACCCCTCTGGCGACTCCTCAGATGGCGCAAACTGTTGCACTGTTGCAGACTGTTGTTCGGGTGTTGCAACAGTTTTTGACGCCGCCGCGCTAGGCGTAGCCTGGCTTTTGGTGGGGGGTGTTGCAGTGTTGCGCGGTTTTGCGGAGGGTCGAGCGGTGTATCTCTCTTTCTCTTCATAGAACAGGTCAGCAGGTGTGAGACCCAACGCGGCGCAGATGTCCTTGAGGTCGCACCCCGCGTGGCAATTGACCAGGATAGCCTTGTCGCCAGGGTCCACACTCAGTGAGGCGTTACGGTCCTCGTGGTACGGGCAATGCGCCTGGAATCCAAGCCCGTTGCTATGGTCGCGCGTGCGACCTTCGCGCTCTAGCAGGTCGCGCAGCGCTTCAATGGTGATGGTCATGACGCCACCCCTTCCGCCTCTTCGGCCAGGAGTTCGGCGGCGAGGTGCGCGTAGTGCGCGGCTTGGTAGAGACGGACGGCGACGTAGGCGTCACGCACCTGACACGTGCGCGCGAACGCGGTAGCATATTCGTCACTGAGAAGAGCGGCAGCATCGACCAACGCGCCCACGCGTGATACACTGTGGGTGCTGATCAGATCGTCCGAGCCGTCCTCTCTGCTGCTAACAGAGAGACGGCTATTTCTTTTATTGCCCACGGTCGCCACCTCCCCTTACGATCCTCCTGTGTAACGTCGGCTCCTTTGTTGCACAAGGTGATGGGGAACGGCGCGGGGATCGGGGTGTGAGCAGCTTCCGCCACAGCGCCAAATACTCGGCTGATGGCGGTTGATTGTCGTAAATGATGGTCAGGCGAACGTCAAGCGGTCGTGGTTTCATCGGATGCGCCTTTCGCACGAATGCGCCGCCATGTATTCCAGCGCAAGCGCCTCGCGCGCCAATCGTGTTGGCGTGAAGGTCACTCACACGGGAGCCGGGACGGCGCATCGTTTCAGCGCATCGGCTACTACCATTGTGTCTACCGGAAGAACTCCGGCGGCATGTTTAGATCAGTCTGCGGATGTCCAGAGTGTTTGGGTGGACGTGCTCCTCTCGTTCTCCTCGCGCTGCTCTTGTTCCTCGTGTCTCAGCGCGCGCCGCCGGTCGCGGGTGTTGGAGTAGTGGCATGCGGCATGCCAACGCGCGACCTCCTCTGGCACGATGCGCTTGCGCGGGTGGCGTGAACGGCTCATCGCCTCCCCGCCGCTTTCCGCGCCGCGCGCTCCGACGCATAGACGCGCACGCTCTCAGGATCAACCAGCCAGCCGACACGTGTCTTGACGGCATAAATGACGCCACGACTGATCAGGCGGTTGATGTAGACCTGGCTCAAATCCAGTTGGCGCGTCACGTCGCGCACGCTTGGCCAGTTTGCTATGGATGTGCTCAATTGTGCCCTCGCTCTCGCCTCTCTCATGCCCCAGTACACCGGGCGTACTGGGTGTTAGTTATACCCTCATTATCGCACGTTCCAGCCGCTCAACCGCGTCTATGACCATAGTCCTATGTCCCCAAATCAAGCCCACTTTCACCTGATCCATCGCTACACAAGTTGGCTTGAGTGAGCATAACTGAGCATAGGTGAGCAGAGGTCACCAGGGCGGCGTTTGGCATGTCCGGACACGCGCCCGGACAGTCCGGACAAGTCCCTCTAGACGGCCACGTCCAGCACGGCGAAGCGCAGCGCGATGTCTTGTCTGCTGTCCTGCCAGGTGTCCTGGATGTTGCCTTGTGGTTGATAGTCCACGCTCTACGATGAGAACGTCTCCTGCCACCTGGCGATTGGCAATGCGTATCCGGCGTGCGTCGAGGGAGCCAAGGAGATGACGTCGGAGCAGCTTGCGGCGGCTGGCCTGAACAGGAGCGCCGCGCATTGGGACTTCATGGTGGGATCGCCCGAACTTGAGATCGACGGCGAGACCCCGGATGGCCAGCGCACGCCGATCATCCGCGCCGGCTCCTGGACGCTGCGCTAGCGTGTCGGCGCACGTGCGCCTCGCAGGTACGCGAAACGGGGAAACACGGTCGCCCGCGTCTCCCCGTCCACTCGCGCTCGGGGGCCATTAATCTAACATTCGCTGTGGCCGCAACTGGCGCACTTCTTGCAGCCCTCCTCGTAGACCATCGTGTTGTTGCCGCAGTGGGAGCAGAGGTTCCCGCTGACGGCATAGTGCGCCATCATCATCGGATTCAGGCCCAGACTCTGCGCGCCGGCGCCTCCTCCATTGGCGTGGCCAGCGCCGCCGTTCGTCTGCTCCGATGCGTCACTGCTCACGCCACCCTGCTCACCCAGGCCGCCCGCGAAATGGCGATCAATCGAGCGCGCGACCGCATCCGGCAGCGACCGTACCCGCTCTATCCCGAAGCCGACCGACGCGCTGCCGCCAATGGATTTGAGCTGGCGCGCGATCTCCTGGGCGCGTTCGTTCTGCGAGAGGGGGCTATCCAGGCGCAGGTTCAGCGAGGCCAGCCGGCCCACCGCCTCGGCCAGTGCGGCGATATCCGAGCCCGCCTTGCCGACGTTGACAAAGATCTCCAGCAAGCCATCTTCGTCGCTGTTGAGCGTGATGTTGACCTTGCCCTCCGGCGCGCGCACCTGGCGGGTGTAGCCATGCACGACCTCGGGCCGGTCCTTGATCCCGCCCCGATAGCGGGGCGAAGCGGTGGGAGCGGCGCGCGTGACAATGGCCTGCTCGTCCTTCTTCTCATCCTTCACGCCGACATTGAGCACCTGCTCGCCCTTGCTGCCGTCGCGGAAGATGGTGATGCCGAGGCAGTTCAGGTCCCACGCCAGCATGTACGCCTGGCGCACGTCCTCGCGCGTCGCGCTGTTGGGCAGATTGATGGTGTTGTGCGACACCACACCGTTGACAGTGTACTCGTGCGCATCCTCGACCTCGATGTCGTAGAGCGGGATTACACCAGCATCCTCAACTGCGGTCACGCGATACACCGGTATGCTGTCGTTCCAACCGAGGCGCATGGCCGTTCGATTGTCGCAGTTTTGTGGCTGGCGTTGCTTGATGGAGCGCAGTGCGCTATAAAATGGATGACTGGCTGGCAGGCGCGTCTCCTCGACCACCTCCTGGTGGACCAGCACCTGATAGGTGGCGTGATGCGCAGGTACATTCTTGTACGCCTCGATGCAGGAGATCAACTCCTGCAGTTCGTTGCTGACGAGCACCTTGTAGGAGTAGTTTCCGCTCGCCACGACCATGCCACGATGCATGCGCACTAGCGGCAGGCCAAAGCTACGGCACATCTCGGCGACCCCATACGCCAGTTGCTGGGACATCCCAGCGTAGACATAGAGGCCATACATTGGATAGTGATAGCCATCCAGCGACACTCCACGCAGGAAGGCCAACTTCTCCTCTGCGCTTCCAGCCAGGATCTCCTGCGGTACACGCTTCGTGTACGCCCCCTCACCTATGAGCCCTTGTATCCACCGGCAGAGCGCGCGCGAGTTGAGCGTCAAGTAATGGACATTTGTATTACGCGCCTCCACTGTGTGGCGCGGCTCCATGCCAAAGAGTTCCTGGCTGAGAGCAGTGAATTCGGCCATGACCTCACTATCGGCGCTGGTCAGACCAATCACACCAGTCGAAAGTATGGTATGCCCATCGGCAGCCAGCATGCCCAGGAACTGCGCGAGTTGAGGCGACATGCGCTCAGGCGTCGTGACGGGCTTGGCGTTCGTGCGTAGTTCTCCTACAACTGCCAGCGCCGCGCCGCCTTCGCCATGGGATGCCTGGAAGCGCCCAACGACGAGGTCGCCAGGCCGCAGTTCTGCCATCCGCTTCCATCCATCCGGCGTGAATACACGATGGCTCTCGGTCGAGCCAATCAGTTCCGAGCCATTATCCAGACGAATGCGCGTCGCAGACTTCTCTCCAGCATAGTAATGCTGAAGCACGCGATGGCCGCCCACCGTGATTCCTCGGTCGGCGATCTTCACGAACGTATCTGGCTCCTCGACGTCCGAGAAAGACTCGATGGGCAGCAAGCCATGAGATGTTGGAATCAGTGTTCCGGCGGCCAGGCACTTGCTGATCGAGTTATCAACACCACGCTGGAAGGCGGCCTGCATGCGGATGTGCCAGTCGGGCGCGATCTCGTGCGCGGTGACAAACGGCCTCAGCGCCGGTTGCTCCTCGGCGTCGTGCCCGTGCAGCGAGCCTTGCTCTTTGACATAGTCCAGCACGTCTTCCTTGTCCTCGATGTCGCTCGCCAGCAGCGCGCGCTCGAAGAAGGGATTGACGAAGTCCAGCACGCGGTAGCCGCCATCGGGCTGCTTGACACGATGCTGGAAGGCCAGCGCGAAGATCGGCTCGATGCCCGAGGAGCACTCGGCGAGGATGCTGATCGAGCCCGTCGGCGCGACGGTCGTACGCGTCGAGTTGCGCGCGGGCTTGTCGTGCTTGTAGATGCTGTGCGACCAGTTGGGGAAGGCGCTCCGCTCGGCGGCGAGGTCCTCTGAAGCCGACCGCGCCCAGTCGCGAATGGAGGTCATCAGCCGCTCGCCCAAAGCGATGGCCTCGTCGCTGTCGTAGCGCAGCCCCAGCTCGAAGAGTAGCTCCGCCCAGCCCATGACGCCGAGACCGATGCGGCGGTTGGCCGTCACCTTCTCGCGTACCTCCTCCAGCGGATACGGATTGATCTCGATCACGTCGTCGAGGAAGCGCACGCAGAGCCGCGTCGTCTCCTCGATCGCCGCCCAGTCCACCGCGGTCGCCTTGCCGCGTTCGTCGCGCGTGACAAAGAGGCCGACGTTGATCGAGCCGAGGTTGCACGCGTCGTATGGACCAAGGTATTGTTCTCCACATGGGTTGGTTGCTTCGAGCCGCTCTATTTCAGGGATTGGATTCGCGCTGCTGCGGTTGGCGCGGTCGAGGAAGAGCAGGCCGGGGTCGCCGGTCGCCCAGGCGGCGTCGACGATCTTGTCCATGATGTCGCGCGCGCGGCGCACACCGGCGATGGTTCCGTCGTGCGGGTTCACCAGCTCATACTCGGCGTTGTTCTCCAGCGCCTGCATGAACGTGTCGGTGACGCCAACCGAGATATTGAAGTTTGTCACCGAGCCGTCGCGCTTGCAGTCGATGAACTCCTCGACGTCGGGATGGTCAACGCGCAGCACGCCCATATTTGCCCCGCGTCGGGTATTGTGACTGACGAAGCCATTGGCGATGTAAGTGTGATTCCCTTCCACGGAGAGGTCAACCGTCACCGCCTCGTCGTCTTCAATGGCAGCAATCTGGTCATAGAACTGCCCATTGGACAGGAAGGCGGCCAGTGTGCTCTCGCGGACCTCCAAGTGCTTTTCGGCCAGCGCTCGCAGGCGCGAGCGAGTCAGGTTCCGAGGTGCAGCGACGCCAGGAAGATAGTGTTGGATATCACGGTACAACTCGTGATTTGCGCCACGCGAGCCACGGTCAGGCCCACTGCCACGACCTGGGCCGTCATATAGGGCTGCAACCTGTGCCTGCTGGTTCGGTATGATGTCGTTGAGTTCCCACGCCTTCTCAAGACCAGCATCGAGGCGGTCATTCTTCCCAGCCGCCATGAAGCCAATACGCTCGGCGAACTCGCGCAGACCGTCTTGCGTCATCGGGCGGAGGCGATAGAGCGGATTCTTGCCCAGGGCGCTCTCGCGATTCTCGACCACCGAGATAGTGCTTGGGACGCCGAGCGCCAGGAGCAACTGCTGCACATCCTCCACTAGCCCACACGAGATGCTGCTGAGCGAGGGATAGCCCTCTGTGGAGATGGTACCGTCAGCAGTGAACAGGCCGCGCACGAAGCCTCGCGCGAATTCTGCGCCAGCCTGAAAGACCACCTCAGGAACACGCACATCCAGCGAGCCGGGCTTGGTGACGCCGATATGTGCGAGCCACGCAACCAACTCCGTCGAGTTGAAAAAGTAGTTTGTGCTGGCATCGTCTGGCTTCTTCTGCACCTGTGGGGTCACGCCAAAGAGCGCATCGGCCAATCGGAGCAAGTGCTCCCCTACCTCTGGCTCGGCATCAGCGACCGTCAAAATCAGACGACCCGTCGCGCCACCAGGATTGTAGAAGTTGATGCTTCCATCGCCAATCAGGTAGCCAATGAACTCGCCAAGTTCGGCGCTTGCGCGCACAGGCGTCTTGATTTTGCCCGCGTTGAAATGTGGAACGTGGTCAGGAGGAGCAAAGCGGTAGTCTGTGCTGTCCGCATAGGTGTGCTTCTGGAGTGCTACCCAATCGCCAACTTGGACATCTTTAAGATGCCGCCAAACATACTGTCCCTGGGCATCAATGACGCGAACCCTGTGCTCCAGAGTGCCCGTGAAGGAATAGCCCGCATTGGTCCGAATGCGCCGAACAGCAGCAAGGCCGTTGTGATAGAACTCCTCAACCTTTCTGCTGCCTTCATCTGTGCAGGCTAGGAGCGGATGCGTCAGGGCATGCCAACTCTTACGCTCGGCCTCTGCTGGTCCCAGCGCCCCAATCTGCACCAATCCACTTGATACCGAGACACGGGTTTCTGGTACGACACAGCCCCCTTGCTTCACAGCTTCAGTCGCACCATCGAAAATCTTCATGAAGGAGACTGGCCCAGATGCGACTCCGTGTGTAGATCCTACTATGCTCCCTTTCGGCCGGAGTCGACTGAAACTGAAACCGGTGTTGTGGATCGCGGTCAGGCCGTTCACGCCGGCCAGATAGGTGCTGTGATCGGCCACGGTGAAGTCATAAAAAGGAACACTTGTCTCCGGGCGTTCAATCGCGGTTACAGTGGTCGCACCGCGAGCGAGCCGCTCCAGCACGTCCAGTCGCGACTGAAAGCTGTTCGCCACCAACGGTCGAAGCGCGGCGATTACCGTCAGGAGTTTCTGGCTGTTGACGCCGAGGCCCTCCTTCCAGCGGTGCAACCAGATTTCCGTCTCACCGATGTGCACTGGCTGACGGTGGATCTCAGTGGTAGTCGTCACGACGCCAACGCTTTGCAAAACGTCCTCAACTGCGGAGAAAGGAAGCGAGAGCCTTGTCTCAGTCGAATGGTCGTGGTTGCGCGCCGTCTCGGCGAGTCGCTCCGACTTCAGTGTGTCGTTGATGTAGGGTCCGATAAGGTCACGCAGATCAGCGATCATCGGTTCGGCGGCCAGTTTCACCTCGTAGACTGTCACTTTGCCCTTGCCCTGCGGTGCGCGTGAACGCAGCCCTGGCGCCAGGCCGAGCAGCGAGGCGAGTGTATGGACCTTGCTGGCGAGATGATGCGACTGCGTCGTCACAGTCACGCGATCCCGGTTGGCTTCAACATAGCCGTCAGAGTCCACCAGCCCTGCCAGGAATGCGCCGACGACCGAGAGCGGTGACTTGGCAACTATCTCGGGGAAGGGCAGTTCCCCCTTGGGGCCCGGATATATCTCGATCAGGTCGCGGAAGCGCTGAATAAACCCGGAATCCGTCGTCGCGAGACAGTAGAGGCCACGCGCGTCGCACTGAATGTTAATGTGGACACTAAAGCGGCGCGCCAGGATGTCGCGCGCATACTCGAGTGAGGCCGTCCGGCCGTCGAAGAGACGCCAGCGCAACTTCGCGCGCCGAGGATCGCTCGATGGAACCTTTGCCCAGCCAAGATTGCCATCACCAAGGTAATAGCCCAGTAGCCAGGCGATCTCCTCGTCCAGAAGGACGCCCGCTACTTCTCGGTAGGCGCTGTGAGGCCAGCGTTCGCGTACCGTCCTATTCGACGTCGGAAGGATGTCGCCTGCGCGAAGCGAGTCCGCGCGGCGCTCGACTAGCTGCTGACCATCGAAGACCATGAACGGATGCCAACAGCTTGTGGTGACCTCAAGACCATTTGCGGCGCGCACACGTACCTGGTCGTCGAGCGGCACGTTGTACCGCCACAAGTGAGTCACTTGCGCTGGCTCATAGCCTCCATCGGCGGGGTTGAGCGCCATCGTGCGAATATTGAGGTCACGTATGTCAATGACGGCGTGATCGCCGCGTCGCTCTTCGGCGTATCCAGTCTCTTGGATGCGCGCATAGAGGGTCTCGATCGCCTCAACGCCGCAAAAGGTTGTAAAGACATGCGCGTCGCCAGAGATGCAGCCGCCGCCACTTTGGTGGATCAGCGCGGCGTGCTTGACCGCCTCAAAAATCCCCTCCAGGCTATCCTCGACCGGCACCACATAGCAGGCGGAAAGCTGAAGGTTGTTGCCCTTGCCGGCGTTCATGAGCGTCGGCGAGTTCGGCAGGAAGCGATGCTCGACCATCATGTCGTAGAAGCGTTGCGCCGTCTCGGCGACCGCCGCGCGATCCTTGGTCCACTGCCCTTCCGCCGCCGCCACCGACGTCGCGACGCGCCAGCACAGGTCATCGGGGGTCTCGACGATCGCGCCCGTCTCGTCGCGCAGCAGATAGCGCTCGCGCAGCACACGGGTCGCCGTCTCAGACCATGTTCCTGTCTTCCGTTCGCTCGGCGCGGGAATCGCGGGGTTCTTGTGGCCGCGCGCGCTGGCGGTAACGGCCATGCCACTCTTCTTTTTCTCCACCATTCTTCTCCTGAGAAGCTTGCGAGAACCTGCTCCGTGGGGCTGCGCGATGCGCCAAGAGCGTACCGGCAAAGAAAAGCATACCACATTTTCACCCATATATGGGCATATCCGGTCAAGTCACTACAATATGTGGTAGAGCGGGGCAAATGCTGGCAAAATACACAACATCTTGTGTCTAGTCGCCATAACATGGGTGACCGATGGCCCCCCGCCTGGCCGAAAGGTAGCATAGGCCCCCATCATGGCAGGGCGCACAGGCCCGCCAGCAGCGCCGTTTGCGCGCGCAAAAGAGGGGTGGCGAGCCACCACCCCTCTAGAGCCGCCTGACCGCCTAGCGCGCGCCATTCAACGCGGCAGCGATCACCGCGATAATCACGAAGAGCAACGCGCAGGCCAGCAGCAGCACGATTATCGCGGGCAGCAGCACCGCCGCCACCGCGCGTCCCCCTTCGAGCCGCTGGCTCGCCATCATCGCGAAGACCGCGAGCACGATACTGTAAATCCACAGCAAGAACCCGGCGATCCCGCCAAGGATGGGAACGAGACCAAGAATCGCCGCCAGGCCGTTGATGGGCACGTAGTACAGCATAAAGGCATAGGCCTGCTGCAGGAACGACCCGGTCCCGCCGAAGATCTTGGCCGAGACGAAGAGGATGCCCATGCCGATGAAGAAGCCGATGGGAATCCAGATGATGGCGCCGAAGTTGCCGGCCCCAGACCCGGTGTTGCTCAAGAAGCGGTTCAGCGCCTGCTGCTGATCAGGTGACAGGCCGCTAAAGAACGGATAGTTCGCCGCGACCGCCGCTTTGGTATAGAGTGAGGTGATGAAGCCAGTGATGGCCGTGACGAGGCCCAGGCCGATCAGCGCGATCCAGATGTCGCTCCAGTTGGCGGTGGGCAATTCATTCGTGAACGATTGCGCGCCGGGCTTCGTCGTCACGTTGATGAACTTCTGCCAGAGGCCATTGAGCCCGGCCGGAACCGGTGGCTGCGCCACCGCCTGCGCGCCATACCCAGCAGCGGCGTATCCTGGCGGTGGTGGTGGGTAGCCCTGTGGCCCCGCGCCATAGGCCGGGGGTGGAGGCGGCGGTGAAGGATACATTCCAGGCGGCTGCGCAGGCGCCGGCTCTGGCGGCGGTGGCGGCTCGCTGGCCGCGCTCGGTGGAAACACTGGCTCCGGGGACGACGGCGGACGGTCGGATGGGGTCTCTGACGGCCAGACGGGCCCCTCGTTTGGATCCTCGCTCACAGCGCATCCCTCCTGCGACGCGCCGCGAATGAATCGCCACGCGCGTGGGCGATCCTCGCGGCTTTGCACGCTCAGCATATCACAGCAGCAGGGCGACGGGCGAGCGTACGCGCGCTCGTGCTACAATTTCAGCCGCCTCCAGACAGAGCAAGAACAGAGTACGAGGCGAATCACTCACCAGAAATGAAGGGTCGAAGACGATGCGCGCCGAGATTCTATCCGTCGGCACCGAGTTGTTGCTGGGCCACATCACCGACACCAACGCGACCTATCTGGCGCAGCAACTTGCCGGGCTGGGCATTGACCTGCACTACGTCTCGACCGTGGGCGATAACCTGGGCCGCCTCACCGAGGCGGTGCGCCGCGGGCGCGAGCGCTCGGACCTCGTCGTCATGACGGGCGGGCTGGGGCCGACAGAGGACGACCTCACGCGCGAGGCCATCGCCGCGACCCTGGGCGAGACGCCCACAGTTGACGAGGAGTATCTCGCGCGCCTGCGCGCCTTCTTCGCCAGCCGTGGCGTCGCGATGCCGGAGCGCAACGTCAAGCAGGCCTGGACGCTGCCCTCGGTGACGCCGCTGGCGAATCCGGTGGGCACCGCGCCGGGCTGGTGGGCCGAGCGCGATGGCAAAATCATCGTCGCGATGCCGGGGGTGCCACACGAAATGATGCGCATGTGGGAGCGTGAGGTCGCGCCGCGGCTCCGCGCCCACAGCGATTCCGCGCTCTACACGCGTATCCTGCGCGTAGCGGGACTGGGCGAATCGAGTGTCGAAGAGCGGCTGGGCGCGCTCGTGCGCGAGACGAATCCGACCGTCGCGACTTACGCCAAGCGCGACGCTGTGGATGTGCGCGTGACGGCCAAGGCGAGCGCCGAGGAAGACGCCCGCGCGCTGGTGGATGCGATGGATGCGCGCGTCCGCGCCGTGTTGGGGGAGAGCGTCTTCGGGGTGGACGCCGAGACGCTGCAGAGCGTCGCGCTCAAGCTCATGACCGAGCGCAATCTCTTCCTCGGGACGATGGAATCCTGCACAGGTGGGCTGGTCGCCAGCCTCCTGACCGATGTCGCCGGGGCCTCCCTGGTCTTTCGCGGTGGTCTCGTCTCCTACGCCACCGAGCTGAAGGAAGAGTGGGGCGTGCCGCCTGCGATCATCGCGGAGTATGGTGTGATCTCCGTCGAGACGGCGCGCGCGATGGCCCAGGCTGCGCGTGAGCGGCTGCGCGTGGATATCGGCGTCGGCGTGACGGGCGTCGCGGGACCCGATACGCAGGAGGAGAAGCCCGTCGGCACGGTCCACATCGCGGTGGCGGGAGCGGAGTGGGTGCGAGAGACCAGCCAGCGCTTCTCCGGGCCGCGTGTGGAGATCAAGTGGCGCGCGGCGCAGACGGCGCTCAACCTGCTGCGGCTGAGCCTCCTGCGCGGATAGCGGCGAAGGCCGAGGCTGCGCTCGTCGCGCAGGTGTCGCGGAGAGCAATGGCGATGGTGGGCCAGAGATGCGCACGCAGGTGTCGCGCTGGTGGCCCGCTGGCTCGATCTCTGGTCAGCGCAGGTGGCCGCCCTCGCCGCCGAAGGCGCTCATCCCCCGTCCAAAGATGCTCATTCCTGAATATTGAGCATCTTTGGGGATCTTGAGCATCTTTGGACGAGCCTGCCCGCCAATCTGCCGGAGGTGGGGTGTTGCTCTCCGAGGTGACCACGACGCGCGTCGATTCGCGAGGCGACATCCGGCTTAGGCCACCTTGACTCCGACCAACAGGGCTGACAGAATCGTGAAGGAGAAGACGCCATCATGGCGTTCAATCTGAAAGCGCTCTTGCGCTGCGACGGAGACGTGCGTGCACAACTGAACGATTCGCTCAACGTCCCCTGGCGGTGTCTGCATGCGTTGTGTCCAGGACGGTACATCCAGAGGCGTGCCCCATTCCCGCCGCACGCTTGCCGCCAATCCTGCCTCTCCAAGCAGTCCGAGCCATTCCGAGATCCGATAGTTATGCAGGTGGGAAGGATCTCGCAGCGCCTCGATCTCATTGATGAAACGATCCAACTCCGGCTCTTCCGGGGAGATCGTGTCGACAAGGATCAGCCTCCCCCCGGATACGAGCACGCGTACCCACTCCTGGACCGCGCGGGCGATCCGTGAAAAATGGTGAGCGGAAAAGCGACACGCTACCAGCTCAATGCTGCCGCTCGCAAAGGGAAGCGCATGGGCATCCCCTTGCATGAAGCGAACGTTGGGCGCCTGTCGTTCACTCGCCAGTCGCTGGGCGGCTTCAAGCATGGGCAGGGTAATGTCAATGCCCACGACCTCGCGAGCGTGGGGCGCCAGGGCCAGGGCCGTGAACCCCGTTCCCGTGGCCACATCCACGACCAGCTCCCTGCCAGTCAGCGCAGCAGCTTCGACGATCCACTCCAGGTCGGGCCCCTGGGAATGAATGGCGCTGCTCGCATACGCCTGAGCGGCAGGTCCAAACCGCTGCTGAGTGAGAAGGAGGTGCGCGCTCTCCTGGGCTGGGTGGGGGGCGTCAGATTGGTCGGTCTCTGGCATGGACGCTTCTCCTCGGCATAGGGCGATAGCGCTGGCCGCCGCGCAAAACCCGTTCCGGATGCGGTGTCCAGGCATACTCCCAGGTAGACATGGCCCTGATCAGTGATCAGGGCGCATCCGACGTCGCCGACCAACCGATCGCCAATCCGCCGGGGACGGATAACTGATGCCGCCCGTTTGATAAGATCCTCAGTCGTCTGGTCCATGCTCGGACCATACGCCCCCAAGCTGGTGCCGTCAAGAGTGACGAAATCGTGAGTGCGCTCCCGCGGCACGATGCAGACGCCCCGTGGCTAGGCATTGCCTCGCCCCTGAAGGGGTGCAAACTTGCCGGATGCACCACTTAGTGCGTCGTTCCTCAGATGCAGTAGACATATCTTCGCTTGAGCAGGCGCGTGGGTTTGGGGGGACGATTCCAGAGAAAGGGCGTTGGGCGCCGATTCCAGTCGGTCACGCCAGCCTGCAACGC
>Ga0207684_10000528_pt1 | contig 47296 bp, 41 predicted proteins | sample KBSK5501metaG_FD_184342 | JGI IMG/M metagenome (GOLD analysis project Ga0207684, IMG submission 184342) | Corn, switchgrass and miscanthus rhizosphere microbial communities from Kellogg Biological Station, Michigan, USA - KBS K5-50-1 metaG... | ecosystem: Host-associated > Plants > Roots >... | reverse complement strand
CGGTTGTTCTTCAACAACGACTGAACGAAAATGGTGGCACACGCAGCACAATTCGAAGTAAGGACAGGCGCAAACGATGATCTGGATCGTGTCCACGCCAGCAAGAATGGGGATGTTGCTGCTTTCGAGCAACTCGTAAAGAGATACGATCGCAAACTTCTTCGAATCGCCCAGAGCATCACGCATAACCGGGAAGATTCGCAAGACGCGGTTCAGGAAGCTTTCTTGAAGGCATACCAGAACTTGGCCGAATTCCGGGAGGATTCCCAATTCTCAACCTGGCTGATTCGCATCACTGTGAACCAGTCGCTTATGAAGCTGCGAAAGCAACGCACAATGAAGGAAGTTTCCTTAGATGAGGATTTTCAGGCAGAGGAAGACAAGTTCCCGTTGGAGGTCGCCGATTGGGCTCCGAATCCTGAACAACTCTACTCGGCATCTGAATTGCGGGACATTCTAATCAAGACCATGGAGCAGCTGCGCCCGATCTTGCGGACGGTCTTCGTACTGCGGGATATAGAAGGGCTGTCAATACATCAGACAGCAGTAGTGCTGAACCAGAGTAATGCCGCGGTGAAGGCGCGGCTGTGGCGAGCTCGCTTGCAGCTTCGGGAAGGCCTGAACAAGTACTTCACCAAGCAAACGGAATCTGCGCCGGCAGAAAGCACAAGTTTGACCCATGCCGTTGCACAAGCCGCGTCACATTCTCATAGTCTGTCGGCGCGTAACGATCGTAGGCAGCGAATATCATTTCGTAGAAGCTCTGCGGCTTTTTGACATCTGCAGGTGACGTATCTCGAGTGAAGGTGTTCTGCCGAGCAACGGACAGGGCGTCACCAAGGCGACGATTCTCGAATGGATCAAAGCGAGTTGACGCCCTGTCCGCCTCCCCAAAGATTCTCCGCCTCTTAGCGATTGTTTGGCTCGGTCGATAGCGGGAGTACTCGCCGTTCCGAGCGTGCAGTGAGGTTGCTACCGCTTTGCGTCGGAAGCTCGACAAAGAGTTGACAATCGACTGACATCCTGTCCGCATCTCGCCATTGATGACTGCGTCAAACGTACATATTGCCACCGTATTCACACTTGATAGGGCGGATGTCGCTAGAGTTTCACATCCAGAACTTTGTGGGTATAGTGCGCCTCGGCTACATTCAATTCCTGCCTGCGCATTTATGAGACCTGTTGTGACCACCTCAGCTATCTTTCGCCGGTTTGAGAGGGCGCTGGAATAAACCTCGACTGCCTCAGTTACAGAAGACGATGGCGATTTTACTTGGAAAGGAACATATGAAGCGTTTATCAACATATCTGTTCGGGTCTTTTCTCGGCCTCAGTCTCGTTCTCTCGGCCCTACCAGGCCATGCGCAGGATTCGGATCGAGTCAACGTAACAATACCATTCGACTTTGTTGTCGGGGATAAGCAGCTTAAGGCTGGCGACTATGTCGTTGAGTCGTTGCTCGACGGCAGGGCGCTTACACTCCGCAGTAAGGGCGGTGATGTTCAACAAATAGCTCTTACCGTGCCAACCACTAACCAGACTGGAAATCACGAACGCTTGCTATTTCATCATGACGGCGACCAGTATTTCCTGTCGCAGGTCTGGTTCTGGGGAGACGAAGATGGCCGTGAACTCACCCGTGGAGTTCAAGAAAAGAGCCTTGGGAAAGGCCGGCCAGCCGGTAATCAAGTGATCGCCGGTCAGTGAGGCACGTGAGCACGTCGGACACAAATGAGTTCCCATGCTTGAAGGTTGGTCCAACCCCCTGCACTTGCTGCTCATTCTCGACATCCGTATTCAGCCCGAAGAGACTGTCGGGGTTAGGCAGAGGAGTTGGAGACGAAATCCGGGGATTCAGATCGGCAATGAAAGAACATGGGGACTCGTTGAGCCCGAAGACACTCTGAAGTGACAGGGCGGAAACCACTGCAAAGGATGCTCGATGGGCGCTTATCAAAGCACGCTATTAGGTCGCACAGAAGTTGCCGAAGGCACAATGGCATTTCAGTTTGAAAAGCCAAAGGACTTTGTATTCAAGGCCGGGCAGTATATTGACCTGACTATATCGGATCCCCAGCATGGGCCCTCGAACGGACTGACTCATACGTCGTCTATCGCAAGCTCTCCGTTCGACGAAGAGCTTCTAGTCACGACTCGCATGCGAAGTACACTTTTCAAGCATGCCTTATCCGTCTTGCCGATTGGTACTGGGGCTCGGATTGACGGGCCAATGGGTTCATTTAGTCTCCATAACAACACAGCCAGGCTGGCCGTTTTCATCGCCGGCGGCATCGGGATCGCGCCATTTCTCAGCATGGTCTCTTGCGCAACGGCGGAGAAGCTTCGCCATCCTATTATTCTTTTCTACGCGAACCGCTACCTGGAAGATGCCGCGTTCATCGACGCGCAGTGGAAGTTAGAGCGTACAAATCCAAGGTTCCGCTTCGTTCCGACCCTCACGCGGATGGCCATCCATAACGGAGGTTGGAAGGGGAAGACTGGACACATCAGCTCGGAAATGCTTTTCACGCAAGGAGGAATCCTACGAGGCCCGATCATTACATAGCTGGGCCACCAACGATGGTCGCGGCGACGCGCCGCACGCTTGCTGAGGTGGGTGTAGATGAAGACGATATTCGGACTGAAGAGTTTTGCGGGCTATTGATAAGCAGGAATCTGCGGGTGGAGCGGACGATCAACGGTGTTGTTTTTCTTTCCAATGAAGGGCTTTCTCGGCACCGGCGCAACCTTTGGGGCAGACTTCAACCTGGTCGTGCAATTCGTCATGGGAGCAACGTTGATCGCGGGGACTTATCTCGCAAAGCAAAAACGCTACAAAGCTCACGGTGTCTGCCAAACGACCGTGCTTCTTTTGAATTTGTTAATGATCGGACTTGTGATGTGGCCGTCGTTCCAGCAACAGGTGAAGCCAGCGCTGTCTAAGGTTGTCCATAAGTGGTATTACGAGGTGGCCATCATACACGCGGTGCTGGGGATTACGGCTGAGCTTTTGGGACTCTATATTGTCATCGTGGCCGGCACAAACGTTCTTCCACGGTGGCTTCGGTTCAAACAGTGGAAGTGGTGGATGCGCACGGAGCTCGCTCTGTGGATGATTGTCCTGCTCAGTGGTGTGGGAACGTACTACGCATGGTATATGGCGCCATTCCAGTAGTGCCCGGTCAAGGGCGATTTTTGACGCATAAATCGGAGAGGCTTTCCATGTCTGAAACGACTTCGGGCTGGCACAACACACACTGCGCCATCAGTATCGGAGTGGCTTGGCTGGTCGGTTCCAAGCTCGAGCGCGGGGCAGGCGCCGTCCAGCCTGTGCTGCGACTTGCCGCCTTATCGTTAGAAGAAATATTTATTGGAATTTGGGGAATAGCTGCCGCCACGCCGGGTTTTCCGCATGGATGGAATTGCGTTTTAAACGGATTCGGTGGAACGGCGGGCGTCTCACCCGTCCAGAATATCGCGGGCGGGCGGGGACACCCGGCGCTCCACCAGCAATCTTGCGGCTAGTCCGACGTCTTTCGTGACAACGCCATCAGTTCGTTGCTTTGACGGATCAAATCACCGCGGTCAATATCCCGGTATTTCTTTGGTAGCAGGCTCTTGCTCGTGCACTCCAACACTGCAACCAGATTCTGCAGATCGATTTCGGTCGGGTAGTAGGGCGGGATGAAATCCTCGAGGGCTGCCTTCAAGTCTTCTGTATCGACGGCGGACTTGTTCTGCAGGCTGCTCCTCATGTGGCTGCGCACTAGGACCGCCTCGATATCGGCTCCCGAAAGGCTTCCGGCGCGCGCCAGGAAGAACGTTTCCACATCCTCCGGGAAAGGCTTCATGCCGACCTTCCGCTGCATGGCGCGCAAAAGCGCGAGGCGCTCTTCTTGCGTGTCGGGATAAAACAGAGCAATGTGTTCTTCAGCTCGACCCTGGCGCTTCAGATCCACCGGTAACAGATCGGGACGGCAAGTTAGGAGAAACCAGATCACCTTGCCTCGCAGTTCGGTATTCCCCATGAACTGCGCGATCTGGGCGAACACTCGATTACCGACACCGCTATCACCGGAACTGGATCGGTCTCCGAGCTGAGCATCAGCTTCGTCCACGATGACCGCGATCGGGCTCATCGCTTTCAGCAGGGTCAAGACTCTTTCCAAATTGCCTTCCGTGACGCCTTGCCACATGCTGCGAAAATTCTTCAGGGTCACCGCCGGAATTCCAACTTCGCCGGCAAAGCAGGTCGTGATGAAAGTCTTGCCCGTCCCTACTGGCCCGCAGATTACGTACCCCATGGGCAGGACATCGGTGTTGCCGGCGTGGATGGCTTTGGCGGCATCCTGCAGCTTCCGCTTAGCTTGGTCATTGCCCGCGACAAACGAGAGATCAAATCGGCTCTGCACAAACTCCAACAGGCCGCCGGACTCGGCTTCGATCAAGTCCTTCTTACGGTCCGAGAGAAACCTCAGCGTGAGCGGTTGCCGATTCTGCACCGCATGGGAGATCAGACTCTGCAACTGAACTCGCTTCAAACCAGCGCCCAGCTTGGCCAGGGACTCATCGTTCACTTCGGAACCGGCAGGCAATTCCTGATTTTTCAATTGCGAGCGGAGGAACTCCAGGCGATCGGTATAGTCTGGCAACGGAATCCCGATCGAAGAAACGCCCGGATGCTGAACGATGCCCGGGTTCAGCTCTATCTGATTCTCGGAGACGAGACAAATGGTGACATCCGCATTCAGAAAAGCGGAATTGCGCGCCCAGCGCTTGAGAATGACCAGGGCATTGCGATCATCCGCCGACATGCTGGAAACGTCGCCCGCGGGGGCAATGGTCTCGGCGAAATCAATTACTAGCCCGATTTTCTTGCCGTCGGCGATGCGCAGCCGCAGATAGTTATCGAGCAGGTTCAATACCGCATCTGGATTGCGCGGCAGCCCCCCTTGCGAATAGCTGGTGCCGTGAAAGCTGTCGTAGCCTTCGAGCGCGCGGCGGAAGTCGGCTTGGCTGTCTGCCGATCCAAAGTTCAGTCCGCCCCGGTCGTAATGCAGAACCACGTCGCGCTGGCCAAAGAGCGCACCGGAGAGAAACTCGTCCAGCGGAACGAAGTTGGTGGTTTCCTGACTGCGAAGCGGTACCAGGTCGCGCACATTTCCGTACAGCACAAACAGAGCAAACGAACGCGAGTAGTACTTTTCGGAGAGTTCGCGCGCCCACGCGGGAAGCCCGTCGAGATATTTTCCTAACGTCGTTGTCGTCGCCATATTCGAGGGCATCTAATTCGACATTCGTACACGGTTGGGGCCCGAGGATGTTGAGGTGTCGTCGAGCGACATCAATCCGTCCAAGTCCGGCGACATGTCGCTGAAGATCGCTTCCACCTGCTGCACCGTCTGCTCGGTCTGTTCGACATCGTGCACGAGACTGTCCAGCCGCTCGCTCACCTGCTGCGGATCGCGCATGGTGACCGATTGATCGCGCACCAGCATCAGCACATCCTCGACCGCGGAGCATTGCGCGTCGACGACTTTGCGGTTCTCGGAAATCTTATCGAACTTCTCCAGACGTTTGGTAAGAATCTCAATGCGTTTCTTGTTGATTTCCTGGACTTTCGGCGGATCGCTGCTCAGAGCCTTTTGCAGGGAGGCGATCTCGCGCTTGATGCCATCCTGCTCGGTGCTCTTCACGTATTGCTGTTGCTGGGCGGCAGCCAACAAGAGCCGGGAATAGCCATTCAGCAAGCCTTGCAGCCGCGCGTCAATTTGCTGCAAAAAGATTTGCGAGGTCGACGAAAACTGCGCGAAGTTCGTTCGGATGGCGCCGCACACTTGCGCGGCATGGACATATCGGCTCTGCATCTCGGCAGGCAAGCTCGCGAGCATCTCGCTCAGCTTCTGCTGGTGCTTCTGCTGTTCTTCAGCGAATTTCCGGGAGCGTATCAGCCGCTGAAAGCGCCAGTTCTGCGGAACGATGGCGAGATACATCAGTTCCAGCCCGCCCGCCAGGATAATTGGTAGAAAGCTGGCACTCACCAGCGCGAACGCACCCGCACTCACCATAGCGATCCAGTTGTACTGCAGATGGAACGCCTCTTTTACAAAGTTGATTTTGTCTTGCGGCGCGGGAGCACCGGGCTGATCGTCTTCTGGCACGCCCTGGAAATCGGCAGGAGCCATTTAGACACTCACCCGAACTTGTCCGTTGCCGGGAGCTTTACGCAAACGGCCGAGAACGTAGTTTGCCAGCTCGTGAAACTCATTTCGCTCTTTCAGGCCTAGATCGCGCGGGCGGTCGAAGGGTACTTGAACGTCCTCGATAATCGTTCCCGGATGCGCACTCATCACAAAGATCCTGTCCGCCAGGTAAACCGCCTCGTCAACGTCGTGCGTGACAAACAAGATCGTGCTGGCGGTTTCGTCCCACACTTTCAGCAGGAGTTGCTGCATCTCACTGCGGGTCTGCGCGTCGAGCGCACCAAACGGCTCGTCCATCAGGATGACGGCTGGGCGAAGCGCCAGGGTGCGCGCAATCGCCACTCGCTGCTGCATGCCCCCGGAAAGCGTTTCCGGATAGGCGTTCTCAAACCCGCTGAGTCCGATATCCTGCACTAATTGCGCCACCGTCTCCTTGCGCTTCTCTTCCGGGACGCCGTTGATCTTCAAACCATAAGCTATGTTACCAGCGACCGTCAGCCAGGGAAACGAAGTGTACTTCTGAAATACCATGCCTCGGTCCTTGCCCGGGCCACGTACCGGCTGTTCATTCACCTGGATCTCGCCGGTGTCAGTTTGATCCAATCCAGCGATCAAGCGCAGCAAAGTGGACTTGCCGCATCCGGAAGGACCCAGCAGAACGCGGAATTCGCCGATATCGCGCCCTTCGCGGGAGTAGGCATCTTCAATCTCGAAATTGATGTTCTCGAGGGCGTCAACTTTCGAACCGTCCGCGGAGACGAACGACCGGCTGACTTTGCTCACCATGATTTTCGACTTTTTTGGCTCCATATTCTTAAGCTCGGTGCTTGGCCGCCTTCAGGTGTGCAGTGGCGCTGGGAACAGCCGCCCCGCCTCCGGCCAGCGTGGAACTCGCTTTGCGCCAGGGGAAGAGACGGCCTTCCAGAAATGTCAGCAGAAACCGGAACAGAAACGCGGCGATGCCGATGGCGATGATTCCCGCATATACGCGATCGAAATCCAGCACTTTGCGAGCGGCCTCGACCATGTAACCCACGCCCTTGCGAGCATTCAACATCTCTGCCAGTATCACGTAGGTCCAGCCGATGTCATAGAGGATTCGGAACGACGAGAAAATCGCCGGGAACGACGCGCGGAACACGAGCCACAACGCGTGCCGCTGTTTTGCTCCGAGTGTGTAGGCCGTTTCCAACAGGGCGTTGTCTACCCGGTTGACCTCTTCGACTACCACTGCCAACAAATAAAAAAACATTCCGAACCATAGGAACGCAATTTTCTCGGTTTCGTCGATGCCAAACAGAGCGATGAACGCGGGAAGAAACGCGGTCAGAGGCATGGCGCGCATGGGGGCAGCTACGGGGTTGATGAGTTCGAACAGCCAGCGGTAGCTGGACATCAGAATGCCAAGCGGGATGGCGACAACGGCGCACCAGAAAAATGCCTGGGCGATGCGCCACCAACTCATGAATACATTGCCGAGCAGATCGTACTCCGTCCACAGCAATTTAAAGGACCTGATTACGCCGAGGGGCGTGGGCAGCAGCGAAAAGTGCGGGCCTTCCCAGTAGGGCAATAAGATCCAGAGCAATACAATGACGCCCCAAGTGATAAACGGGGCGGCCCATCGGACCCACGGCGGTACTTCCTTCCGGATGGTGAACCAATCGCTCATTGTGTCCTGCCGTCAGTTCGAAGGCTAGCTGGAAGGATTGGCATAGACCTTGATGTCGGTGCGCCGATTTTTCTCGCGTCCTTCGGGCGTCGCATTGCTGTCAATCGGTTTGTCCGGACCATTGCCCGCCGTCCGAAGTCGCGCCGAAGGAAAGCCATACTTTTGCATCAGGTAGTTTTTGACCCCGTCCGCCCGCGCGTGTGAAAGCTGAATGTTGTAAGCACGAGCACCCGTCGAGTCGGTGTTGCCATCGATATCGACAATCGTGTTCTCATAGGCACGCATCGTGCCGGCGAGTTCGTCGACGACGGCGCGTGAATCGAGGCTCATAGCGGAAGAATTGGGGTCGAAGTAGATAGACCGATGTTGTGTCGCTATCGGAGTTGCGCCCCTGGGGGGCTCCTTATATTCGATGGGCGCTTCGCTGGATGCCATGGAGAAGCTATCGGCCAGCTTTTCGACGTAGCGGTGATCCAGGCTCTCTTCCGGATTGAAGGTGTGTTTAATGATCATCGATTCTCGATACATGTCCTGGGCCATGCCTAGGATATTGGCATAATCGGAATTTGAGCCGGCGGTTCCCATGAACGAACGGTTATCGGCGTAGTCCGCCAGCTTCACGCCACCGAGCATGGTCTTCGCCAAGTCGGATGGGATATTGAAATCCTTGACCGTACCGATCAGGTTGTAGGCGCGCTCCGGTTGTGTCTTGATGAATTCAACGCCTTCGAGCCAGCCCTGGGCGAATTTCAGCACGGTTTGCGGATGCTTGGCGGAGAAGCTGTCACTCACCACCAGAATGTCGGCGATGAGACGGTTTGCGATCTTAGTGTCGTAGATCTTCTTCGATCCGGGCCGCTTGGCAACCGCATCGCTCATGTCGGGGTCCCAGGCCACGGCGGCGTCAACTTTTTCCTGGGCGAAAAGGGTCGCCGGTTCGATGCCATCCTTGGTGTGGATCGCCTGGTTGAAGATTTCGTTGCGCTGCGCAGTGCTGAGCCCGGAGGTCTTGAGTCCATTCCAGAGCAAGAAGTGCGACGGCGTGTAAGGGGCAAAAGCCACTTTCTTACCGGCCAGGTCCTCGATGCTGTTGATCCCCTGCTTTCCGATGACGCCATCGGCGCCGCGTGACCAGTCGACCATCAGGAACGCATGCGAGCCGAATCCCTTTTCCTTGAACTGCGCATAATCTTTGGCATAGACGTCGGCGGTCGTCAGCATCACGTCGACATTGTCGGTGGCCAGAGCGGAAGAACCCTCCGTCCAATCGTCGATGATCTTGAATGAAACCTTGAGTCCTTTCTTGCCGTAGATTGAATCCGGCTGGGTGTCGAGCCCGCCGTTCGCCACCAGTCCTCCGACGCAGCCGACCCACACATTGACGCGCACCCGGAGCTCGGCATCGCTCTTCGTCGATGATGCGGGCAGTAACAGAGGTTTGGAAGCATCAATCGTCTCCCCGTTATTCGATGTGCTCTTGCCGCCCGTCCACCTGCTGAGATCTATGACTCCGTATCGATTCAGGCTGTAGCCAACCAGGGCTACGCCAACCAGAAAAATAAGGACCCATCCACCTCTCTCAATTTTCACCGCCATACTATTGTCCTCCCCCGCTTTTTCGCAACCGGTTGCATCTATCTTCGGATCCGAGCCGCTTCGAAGTTAAGCACCGGGCGTCCTTGCCCGGCTTGACGGGCGAGGCGCCGTCCCTCCGTCGTATCGAACCTAGGAAGTCCTTTGCTGTTCCTTCGCCGCAATTGTCTTTTCTGCACTCGCCGGTGCAGCTGCTTGTGGTGACGCCAGACCCATCTCAATCTTGAATTGCTTCACCAGTTCGCTGGCCTGGAGTTTTTCAGCTTCGTCGTCGATCTTGATCTTCTGCTGGTCCACGTTGCTCATCGCCATGTCCATGCGAGCTTCGTTGACGGCAGTCGTCTCCTCAATCTTGCGCACCATTTCATCGTGCGTCTGGCTGATCCCGGCAACCTCGAATTGCTCCATCGCATCGGCGACCTTTTTCTGCCACTGGGAGCGGCGGTAGTCGGCGATTGCGCCCAACGCCTCCTGCGTCTTCCGGTCTTTCTCGCGCATAAAAGCCTGCTTCACCGCCATTGCCTTGTCGAAGGCGGCGCGAGCGGTGGTGAGCTGGCCCTGATTTCTGGCCAGAGCGCTCTTCGTCTGCTCCAACTGGGCGGCATAGGTGCCGGCGATGTCGTCGCGATTGGCCTGAATCGCGGTTTTCACCCTGGCAGTCAGGCTGGCCACGTCGTCCTTGTATTTCGACTCTTCTCTTTCGAGCAGCGTCACGTTGGCCTTCACCATGGCGATGCTTTCATTCATGCGCGGCACCTGGTCATTCATGTCGCGGATATTCTGCTGAAGAATCATCTCCGGGTCCTCGGCCGCCGAGATGAAGAAACCGATGAATGACCGCATCACTCGCGTTAACCGTTGCCACATACATCCTCCTGTTCAGGAACGCTGCGCTGTCTTCGATGGGGGCGGCGGCGCGTTCACATCGCCCGTCGTAATTGGATTTTCGGTGACAAAATAGCCGACCGCCTCGGCGATCTTCTTTTCTTCCTGCTGTTTCTTCAACCGCCAGCCGGTAAAACGTTCTTTCTCTCGCGATACCTCTTCATTATTGCTCTGGATCTTCGCTCTCTGCTCGGTCACATACTTATCGATCTGCGCCTGAATCTGACTGTTCTCTTTATTCTTGCGCGCTTCCAGTTCTTCGGCAGCGCGCTGCTGCACCCGCTCGTACCCGTCCAAGGCACGGTCACGCCGAATCGCGTCCTGGATGACCTCCTTAATATCCACGCCCGCGGCATCGAGCGCCACCAGAACCGAGGACTTCTTTACGTCCGAGGGCAAATTGCGAAGGTGCTCGCTCTCTAGCATGTGCGAGATCTTGAGGATCGAATAGCCTTGCGGTGCGGGCGGGATTTCCGCCGCCTTGTAGATCTCCTCGAACGCAGTGGGATCGGAGATCGGAGTAGTAAATTTTGGCTCGGCGGCGATGCTGGATGCGATCTCAGCCACGCTTTGCGCTGCGCTCCTGGCCGCAGGCGGAGCGTTCCCAGCGTTCGGCGGGTTTTGCTCGCCGGGGGCGTCGTCGACGGAAACGATGTAGTTGTACCACTTCTTGGGCATTCGGTCTCCTGCTTAACCAAGCCGCGCAAAACCAAAGTCAAACACGGTGACCCAGAAAGCTAATTCCCATTGGGTCCTTTGTCAAATGTTTTCATATAGTTCCGAGCCCACTCGAACCGCTCCAGGGCCCCATTTTCTGTAGCTCGAAGCATGCAGAGACTGGATATCGACGCCCGTCCAATTCAATCGCACATCTCGTGCCCGTTCAATTCAGCTAGAATGAACGCTCTTAACGTTCAAAATGAACCGGTTTCTTGAACGAATGTGGCTGAGATAGGAGCGAGCATGGCTGCGAACGACCTTCCGTCGATACTGAGCCGGGTTGTAGAGATAAAAGCCGAATACGATATTCGATTGCTCGCACAACAGTTGGGGACGAATTATCGATCACTCATGTACTGGCTGAGAGGCGAACGTCAGTTGCCCGCGGACCTATTGCCAAGGATGTGCGTGCTCCTCAGGAATTATGAGGCCCTTGATTTTCTCGAAAGCCAGGCCGGGCGGGTAGCATTCAAACTCCCTGAGCCGGATATCACCCTGGAGAGGGAACTTGTTGCGGTTTCCCATCTGATCAGGGAAGTCGGGGAGGCTCTGGAGAGCGTTGCGGAAACCCTCGCCGACGGCATTGTTGAAGAAAGCGAGTTGCGGATTACAATTCCAAAGCTTGAAGCTGTGATTCAAGAATGCGCCTCCCTTAAGTACCTCTTAGAAGACCTCAGTAAAAAGAGAAAAAAGAAAACGAAAAATCAGCTCTGAGAAGACGATTGCGGGCTTCTGCTCACCACAGACACCTCAATCAACGAAAGACTTTCGGGTATATCAATCCCAGTCGTGCGCTTCCGATCCTCTCTTCAGATTGGCAATGCAAGAATCGCTAAGAATACTGATCGCCTTGGGAACAACGGATCCCGCTTTCAATCAAATTGCCCGGACGGACGCTCAACGACGCTGGCCAGAAGGCTTCTGGGGCGTGACCACCCCGTCAGGTGTCTTGCAGTCCGAGGTTGTCGTTTACAGCTTGGTTGAGTTTCTGCTGGAGGCCAAGATAGCGCTCAGTTGTCGGAACCGATGCGTGCCCAGGCAGATATTGAATTTGCTCAAGTTCTCCGCCGCCCGCCAAATGGCATAACCGTGCGATGTGCGACGCAAGTCGTGGGGGCAAGGTCGTCCTTTTTGAGCAGGCGGCGGACATGTAGGACAGCGTGGCTACTGGAAAGACGAAACAGAAACAGGTGCCTCAGTGCGTGAAACACTGCGCGAATGCTTCTCAGGAAGCGCGATTGGATTGCGTCTTTCCTGTGACCAAGCCCCCCTGCTAAACCCGGTCTCCGGGATGCACCCGAAAATTCATTCGCATTTCATCAGAACAGTTTAGGCTATAGGGGAGGGGTGCGCAGCGCAACGCCTGCACTTTGAATTCCCGGAGAGCATCCATGGCCGGCACAACCGAAGTCCCGACGCCGCTTTCATCGGAAGAACTGAGAAAGACGGATGCCTACTGGCGCGCCTGCAACTATTTGTCGGCGGGCATGATCTATCTGCGCGCGAACCCCCTTCTCCGCGAACCGCTGAAAGCTGAGCACATCAAGAATCGGCTGCTTGGTCATTGGGGTTCGGATCCGGGCCAATCGCTGGTTTGGGGCCACCTAAATCGTCTCATCCGAAAGTACGACTTAAATGTCATCTATATCTCCGGCCCCGGTCACGGTGCGCCAGCCACGCTTGCCAATTGCTATCTCGAAGGCCACTACTCTGAGATTTATCCGGACAAAAGCCGCGACGAAGCGGGCATGCTCAAATTCTTCCGGCAGTTCTCGTTTCCCGGAGGAATCGGCTCGCATTGCACACCGGAGACGCCCGGCTCCATTCATGAAGGCGGCGAGCTTGGCTACTCCATCTCGCACGCCTACGGAGCAGCGTTCGACAATCCTGATCTCATCGTTACCGTCATGGTCGGAGACGGCGAGGCGGAAACCGGGCCGCTTGCGGCCTCGTGGCATTCGAACAAATTTCTGAATCCGATTCGCGATGGGGCCGTCCTGCCGGTGCTGCATCTGAACGGCTACAAGATCGCAAATCCCACCATCCTCGCCCGCATCCCGCATGAAGAATTGGAGGCGCTGCTGACCGGATACGGTCACAAACCGTACTTCGTCGAAGGTCATGACCCGACCACGATGCATCAGAAAATGGCTTCTACTCTGGAGCAATGCATCCTCGAGATTCGTTCACTGCAGCAACACGCCCGCTCAACCGGCAACACCACGCGTCCGCGCTGGCCCATGATCGTACTTCGTTCCCCGAAAGGATGGACTGGGCCGAAAGAGGTAGACGGCCATAAGGTGGAAGACTTTTGGCGCGCGCACCAGGTCCCAGTGCTCGACCCGGCGACGAATAAGCGCAGTCTAAAAATCGTTGAAGACTGGATGCGCAGCTACAAGCCGGAAGAACTCTTCGACGCCAACGGAACTCTCATGCCCGAACTGCAGGATCTCGCGCCCTCCGGCACGCGCCGCATCTCCGCCAACCCGCACGCGAACGGTGGACTGCTGCGCAAGGAGCTCGAGCTGCCAGACTTTCGCGACTATGCCTTCAAAGTAAGAGCACCGGGTGGGATGTATGCTCCACCAACCGACGTGCTCGCGCACTTTCTTGCGGACGTGATGCGCCGCAACATGAGTTCATTCCGTGTCTTCGGCCCGGATGAGACAGCTTCCAACAGGCTCACGGCTATCTACGCCGCTTCGAAGAAGACATGGCTCGCCGAGTACAAGCCGGAAGACGCCGACGGTGGCGAGCTCGACGTCACCGGACGCGTGATGGAGATGCTCAGCGAGCACACGCTCGAAGGCTGGTTCGAAGGCTACGTTCTCACTGGCCGCCATGGCTTTTTCTCGACGTACGAAGCGTTCGTGCACGTGATCGACTCGATGTTCAACCAGCACGCCAAATGGTTGGAGAAGTCGAAGAAGGAACTCGATTGGCGTGCACCGGTGCCGTCAATCAACATCCTTATTACATCTCTGGTCTGGCGGCAGGACCACAACGGCTTTACCCATCAAGACCCTGGATTTCTTGACGTGGTCACCAACAAGAGCGCCGATGTGGTTCGCATCTATTTGCCCCCCGACGCGAACTGCCTGCTCAGTGTGGCAGACCATTGCCTACGCTCGCGCGACTACGTCAACGTCATTGTCGCGGACAAGCAGGACCATCTCCAATACCTCACCATGGAAGAGGCGGTGACCCACTGCACCAAGGGCATTGGCATCTGGGACTGGGCTTCCACAGACGATGGTGCGGAGCCCGACGTGGTGATGGCTTGTGCGGGCGACATTGCAACCATGGAGTCAGTCGCTGCAGTTGCGATTCTTAAGGAACACTTCTCCGATTTGAAAATACGCTTCGTCAATGTTGTTGATCTTTTCCGTCTCATGCCAGCGACCGAACACCCGCACGGACTCTCCGAGCGCGACTTCGATTCGCTCTTCACCACCGACAAGCCGGTCATCTTCAACTTCCACTCCTATGCCGCACTCATCCACAAGCTCAGCTACCGCCGCAAGAATCATGACAACATTCATGTCCGCGGATACAAGGAAAAGGGCAACATCAACACACCACTCGAACTCGCTATTCTGAATCAGGTGGATCGTTTTAACCTGGCGATCGATGTCATCGACCGCGTTCCGCGCCTGCGCCCCATCGGAGCGCACGTCAAAGAATGGCTGAAGGACCAGATCATCGACAGCATCAATTACGCTCACGCCGAAGGCATCGATAAGGAAGAAATTCGCAATTGGAAATGGCCGGGATAGGCATCGTGGAAGGACTGACCCGGAAAGAAGATCTAATTCTCGTACTCAATAGCGGTTCGTCTTCGCTCAAGTTCGGCATCTATTACCATGGCGCGACCGACGAAGAGCCGCTACTGACGGGCGGCGCCGACTGCATTGGACGTAGTAACGACGCACTAACCATTCGTGCTTCCGATGGAAAACCGCTCCTGCAGCGCGGGAGTATTCTCGAATCGCAGAGCGATGCTCTCACCGCTCTGGCTGCGGCAATCCAGGAGCATATTCACACTGTCCCAGTAGCTGTAGGCCATCGCGTAGTGCATGGAGGCCCCAAGCTACGCACGCACCAACTCATCACGCCCCAGGTCTTGGACCAGCTCCACTCCGCCACACATTTTGCGCCACTACACATCCCGCTGGCGCTGACGCTCATCGCCTCCGCGCAGTCGATCTTTCCTTCGGCAGCACACTACGCCTGTTTCGACGATGCTTTTCACAGCACCATCCCGGAAGTGGCTTCGCACCTAGCACTCCCACAGCGTTTCTTCGAAGCAGGCATTCGACGCTATGGTTTCCACGGTCTCTCCTATGAATCGCTAGTGCATCACTTTGGCGCTGAGCTTCCCGAACGAGCCATCTTCGCGCACCTCGGTAACGGAGCGAGCCTCTGCGCTCTGCGCAGCGGAGTGTCCGTCGACACCACCATGGGCCTGACTCCCACCGGCGGCATCCCTATGGGCACGCGCTCCGGCGATCTCGACCCTGGCGTCTTCCTCTACCTTTTGCGCAACGAAAAGCTCAGCGCCGATGAGCTTGAAGATCTGCTCAACCATCAGAGCGGCATCTTCGCTCTCTCTTCCGGCGAGAGCGATGTGAAGGCGCTGGAAGGGCGCATCCGCTCCAACGATCCGCATGCTGCTCTTGCTTTGAATGTCTTTGGCGTTTCGGTACGCAAGGTGATCGGTGCATTTGTTGCTCTCCTCGGTGGTGTCGACCTTCTCGTCTTCACCGGCGGCATCGGAGAGCACAGCGATCACATTCGATCCTTAGCTGCCGACGGTCTTGAGTTCCTTGGCCTCACCGCAGACAAGATTCAGATTGTCCCCACAGAGGAAGAACTGCAAATCGCGCGCCACTGTCGCAGAATGATGCTCAAGGCTCGCTAGTTAAGACCGCAGGTCAAAAAGATTCCATTCGAGGCTATTCGCGAAGAGTAACAAATCCATCGATGGCGATTGCCATCTCTAACTCCCTAGAAGTCCTAGACATCTTGAAGAGCAAAAGTTGGTGCAAATGAGTCAAGTTTTGCTCGTGTTTGTTCCCCAGAGACATGCTCGTCGGTCTGAGGCGAAGCCTCCTTAGTGTTGTATCAGAAGCGACTGCAGAGGAGAACTTAGTAGCCTCGTCAGAATCTGCGGCGGTCGCTTTTGATACAACGACTTGAAGGGACCCGCTTGCGATTGCGGCGGACGCGGGGCGCTATGGGAATTGAATCGGTTTCAGCTTGGAAGTCATTGTAAGAAGAGGAGTTGCGCGACGACCACGTTATTGATGCTCATCGATGTACGCTCTCGGGTTCGTCCGCCCAATCCTAGCGCCGGGCCGTCCATCGTGCAAGGCAGTTCAGGTGCTCAGGTTATACACGCGGTAGCGTCGGCCGCGCAAGCGGCTTCGTTCAAGTCGGCTTATGGGAAATGACTATCCTCGCCGCATTTCTCTGAACGAGACGGAGAGTGTTTGAAGCAGCGAACGCACCACGAAATAGGGAAGTCCCTGCGATATCGGAGCAGGTAGTCCGCACGCTTCTGAGGACGACGAATCGCACGATTTCCGACGAGCACGATGCGGCCATCGGTGAAGCTTTTCTGCTCGCCGATCTGGGTGTCTTCCCAGTCCGCGCTGTAGAGCTTTGGAAGAACATAGGTCCGGCAGGTGTCGGCTTCGTTTAAAGGCATTCAGGCTCTATAGCTTAACTGGAATCTAACGGATGGTACCTCAGAGGTTATACCTTGTTTTCGTCTTGCATGTCATTTGCGAAAAGGCGAACTTCTGAATTCCGACCCTCTTTGCGATTGGCCGGATGTATCTGCGCAAGATCGCCTGTCCCCAGTACGGTCTTCTGCCACGGTGACGCCTGCTTGCAAAAACTGAGTCTTTCGGCGAGCCTCAGGAGATTCGCTGCGGAACGTTATTTTGGGGATCGAACACTTCCAGGTAAGCAGGACTTTTTAGACGGTCGGGAAAGACCGCAAGGCAGACACCATGAGGCGAGTTCTTGCTCGAAGGAAAGCGGATGCCATCGAATCGTTTCGATTGGTGGCAAAGGCGCCCGAGAACGTGAGTCGCAGGTTCTCCCTGCTGCCCCACAGCGTAACGCCACGACCCCGTTAATTCCTGGTAGCTCGATCCAATCGTTTGCACATTTGCGGTGATCGTCAGGTCGAGGATCGACAAGAGCACGCCATGAACGGCGACGATAACCCATGGGCCGCTTGCGAGTGTAATGGCGCGTCCCGAAAGTCCGGTGACGATTGCAACTACTTCGGTGAGAGCTGTCACCATGTCCTCGGCAAGGTAAATCGTCTCGAAAGAATTCTTGGGAGTGTATCGCCCGCCGTACAACTTGCTTCCCATACCCCAGAGCGGTTGCGGTGGAACTGAAGGCGCGGGCACGGGCTTCGGAAAAAGATATTGAAGCGCGACGCACCGGCTGAATGGACCGTGCGCAGGGACGCCCGCAATCCCCTGCAATGCGACCTTGAGGTCTTTCTCGGGAAGCATCAGGAAGGCTGACCGGCGAGGGCCGCCTCCAATAGGTCGGTCACCACTTGGGCTTTTCCTTCAAGAATCACGCCGATCGGAGGCTGGCTTCCGAGGTCCGGATGAGGACTGTTCATCCAGGCGCGGACGTTTTCTTTCGATCCGAGCAGTTGCAAGAGGATAGTCAGGCTCCGGGCGATCGGAATCAAATGAGCCTGCGCGGAAACGGAAGCGGGGCTCTTGTGCAGGCCGGCGACACTGACCTGCGAGAGCTTCGCAAAAGACGACAACGGTGTACCGAGGAATTCCGCAATGCGTCCGGCATCCAGCCTGCCCGTAACTGGATCGTGCAACTCCGATAAAACATGGGATGCAATTGGGTGATTGGATACTTTTGCGGATATTCTCCGGAAACGCCGCTTCAAGATTCCTTGGATGCGAGCCTTGAAGGCTTGGTCGGTTATCGGAGACTGGAGGACGTCTCCAAGAGAGTACAAGTCGTGCTCCAGGGCTACCGTCTCGTTGGCAGTGATCAAAATGACGGGCAAATCCAACCTTTTGAGTTGCTCCAAAACCCCCAGTCCCGACTGAGTTGTTGGCATTTTTATGTCCAGGACGAGGAGGTCAGGTGCAGCTTTAGCAGCTTGATCGACAGCCTCCTCTGCGGTGTCAAAGGACTCGACCCGTAGACCTTCCTTCTTGAGCAACTCCGAGAGGAATCTTTTTCGTTCTTTCCGTGGTTCAACAAGCATGGCCGTTTCCATAAATCCTCCGAGTGCAATTCGACCATAATTATACTATTTTTCTACTTTTTGTCAACCCCCCCTTCCCCAGGCGCAATCGTTGCAACGCGGAGGGGATCCACTCATGCAGTTCGTCCTACGTAGATCGTTGACCACTGAGAGCAACGTCCTTCAGCATTTCTCCAACCCACAAAATACGATGTCTTGTATGAATTGCGCGGTGTTTCGCAGGCCCCGCGTGCCTGTAAGTTGTTGTAAAACCTTATCCCGCAGCGTTGTCACCGCAGAGACCCGGGCCTAGGCGGCTGTGCGAATCATTGGGAAGCTGAAAGGCAGGACTAAACAATTCGGATGGTTGCAGGCCCCCGCAACCAAGAAATTCTTTTATTTCAGCAATTTCTCTGTACCCCGCAACCATCCGAATTGACAAATTTTTAAACCCTGGCTGCTGCCTGGGACCGGCGCAGCTCGCGCCATGGGAATGTTTGACAGAATTGCTTTGCGGCGGCAATGCTCGCTCTCCCCCGACATTCCTCGGGATCACTTCCGGGTTGCCGACGATTCGTTCAGGATGCAAAATTGAATGTTGACGCGCTGTTTCAAAACGCTCTTTAGCATAAGGAGCATAAATCGAGATTTTCATACGCGCGAGGCGCAATTCACGGCGATGGACGTTCGGGGGTACGGGGAGTCGGATCAAGAACAATGGTGAATATGAGCAGACTGTTTAATAAAGTGGCGATAGTGACGGGCGCGTCCAAAGGCATCGGCGCTGGGATTGCAACGGCCTTGGGAGCCGCGGGCGCGCGCGTGGCGGTGAACTATTCCTCCGACCGGCAAGGCGCCGATCGGCTCGCTCAGGCGATCATCGACAGCGGGGGCGAGGCGATCTCGGTCGGGGCGGACGTGTCCAAGGCGGCAGATGTCGCACGGCTATTCGACAAGGTGGATTCCGCCTTCGGAAGACTAGACGTTCTGGTCAACAACGCCGGAGTATTCCGCTTTGGCGGCTTCGCGGAGATCACCGAAGAGAGCTTTCAGCTCCACTACAACATCAACGTTCTCGGGACGATTCTCACCGTGCAGGAGGCGATCAAGCGGTTCGGCGCCGACGGCGGTAGCATCATCAACCTCAGCTCCATTGTGGGCTCGCATCCCGTGGCGGGAGCCCTGCTGTACGCGTCCACGAAAGGCGCCATCGAAACACTGACAAAGGGATTGGCGCTCGAACTTGCACCGCGCAAGATCCGGGTCAACGCCATCGCTCCGGGTCATACAGAAACCGAAGGCAATGTAGCGGCGGGAACCTTTGAGGGTGGGGCCGGCGCCGTTCTGGCTGAGAAGACGCCGCTCGGCCGGCTCGGTCGCGTCAGTGATATCGCCCCGCTGGCAGTGTTCCTAGCCTCAGACGAATCAGCCTGGATCACGGGAGAGGTCATTCGTGCCGCAGGCGGTCTCGTTGTTGCCACTTGAGTGCGATGTGCTGACCTCGAAGCTAATTCAGAAGGCCACCTTTTCCAAAGTTTCTCAGCCACGCTGCTCCGCAAGCGGCTGATCTATTTCGAGGAAGGATAGCCAAGAGGCTGGTTGGTAGTTTCCAAAAAAACTGTGAAACAAACAAGGCCGGGCCATGACGGTGACGAACATCGGCGTACAGCGTCCCTTAACCGCGCTTCGACGATCTGATGGATTAAGCGCAGTTGCCAGCTTACGTCACCATTGGCCGGAATATCTGATGGAAGTGGGTGAGCTGGGATTGTACCTCTTTGTTGCGTGCGTGGTCGCCACGTTGCTACAGCACCCAGCGTCGATTGTGCAGCAGTCTATTTCTAGCGGCGTTGCTCGCAGGGCGCTCATGGGATTGGTCATGGGTGCGACGGCGATTGCAATTGTGATCTCACCCTGGGGCAAACGGTCAGGAGGTCATTTCAATCCGGCAATCACCTTCACTTTTTATCGGCTGGGAAAAGTGGAGTTTTGGGATGCATGGCTCTATGTCATCGCCCAGTTCCTAGGCGCCATTGGTGGTGTCACTCTTGCCAGATATGTATTGCGAGGAGCGCTTAGCAATCATACGGTACGTTATGCGGTGACAGTTCCGGGCGTGTACGGAAGCACTGTCGCGTTCGTGGCCGAATTGGCGATCTCTTTCTTTCTGATGATCACTGTGCTGTTCGCCACCAATCACAAAAGACTGGCACCATACACCGCGTATTTTGTGAGCGTACTGATTGCGACCTACTACACATTCGAAGCACCGCTGTCAGGCATGAGCACGAACCCGGCACGAACATTCGGCTCAGCACTGCACGCGAACTATTGGCATGCGCTCTGGATCTATTTCATAGCTCCGTCGATGGGGATGCTGGCCGCCGGCGAGGTATTTCTTCGAGTCCGCCGGGGCGCGGCCCCATATTGCGCCAAACTTCACCACGCTAACAATGAACGCTGCATCTTCCATCACGCCCAAAACGAAGTTTAGAGAGGAGATCCTATGCAACGACTTCAAGATGACTACTTAGCTGCATATCGCAGCCTAAGACTGATTCGGGACTCCGAAGGTGTCCTGGTTGCCGAATTTCACAGCAACGACGGGCCATTCACTTTCACGGCACAAGATCATACGGAGTTTGTCGATGCCTTTTATCGGATTGCACAAGATCGAGCGAACAAGATCGTAATTCTGACGGGAGCGGGCGGCGAGTTTATTCCTTACATCGATTTTTCGTCTTTCGGCAACGTCGCCGATCCCGCCGCTTGGAGCCAGGTTCACGACGAGGGCGTTCAGATTGTGGAGAATATAGCCAACATACGCGTTCCGATGATCGCGGCTATCGAGGGACGCGCCCATGTGCACTCCGAGTATGCCCTACTTGCCAGTGTGATTGTGGCAGCCGAGGGTGCAACCTTCCACGATATTCCGCACTTCGCCGGAGGCATTGTGCCAGGCGATGGAATTTTTACCACCTGGAGTTATCGCGCTGGAGCAGGACGAGCAGAGGCTTTCTTGCTGAACCCACAGCCGCTGACGGCGCGCACTGCGCACGAATGGGGAGTGGTTAGCGAGGTTGTGCCGAACGGTAAAGCGCTCAGCCGAGCGCGGGAATTGGCAGAGCTGTACTTGAAAGCTCCGGAAGTGACGCGCCGCAACACGCGCGTACACTTTATTCAGCCCTTGAAAGAGCGTATTGTGCGGGAAGTTGGCTACGGACTGTCGCTCGAAGGAGCATCGGCCGCCGATCTCGTCAAATCGATGCAAGTCAAGAGTGAGCCTGTCGCTCAGAAAGGAAAAGTCGCATGAAGAGCACCGAGACCTCTCCATCCGCCCAGGTTCTTAAGAAGTCGCAGCCGGAAGAATTTGATCTGGTGATTCTCGGTGGCGGCACAGGCTCGACCATCGCTGCGTGGACGTTTGCTGGCGAAGGCAAGCGCGTCGCAGTCGTCGATCGCAAGTATATTGGCGGCTCTTGCCCTAATATTGCATGCCTTCCGAGCAAGAACATTATCCATAGTGCGAAAGTTGTGGACTACTTTCGCCGAAGCAAAGAGTTTGGCATTGCTCACGATGGCTTCATGATTGAGATGTCGGGCGTCCGAGACCGCAAGCGCAAGATGGTCGTCGGCCTGAACGAGATGTATATGGAGAATTACCGGAAGACGGGCGCCGAGTTCATTTTGGGCACCGGGCGGTTCGTTGCTCCGAGAACTATGGAGGCCGCCCTCTGCGACGGGAGCACTCGTCAACTCCGCGGTACTAATGTGATCGTCAGCACCGGCACACGGGCCACATTGGAAGCAATTCCTGGTCTTGCTGAAGCGCAGCCGCTCACGCATATCGAGGCTCTTGAACTCGATGAAATTCCCGAACACTTGCTTGTTGTCGGTGGGGGCTACGTCGGAGTGGAGATGTCCCAGGCGATGCGGCGATTCGGCAGCAAAGTGACTGTGATTGATCGCAATGGACGATTGATGTCCAAAGAAGACGAAGACGTGTGTGTGGCTCTTAACCGCCTGCTTGACGACGAGGGCATCGATGTTCATCTGAATAGGCGTATCAAACGCGTGTCTGGAAAATCGGGAGACTCGGTGACCATTGTGTTCGAACAGAATGGAACCGATAAGACGCTGACGGGTACTCACCTGCTTGTCGCGACAGGGCGCACTCCAAACACCGAGGGACTTGGATTGGAGTTAGCCGGTGTTGAACTGACCGACCGTGGATACATCAAGGTCAACGAGCGGCTGCAGACGACAGCGCCGGGAGTGTGGGCGATCGGCGAGGTCGCAGGTAGCCCGCAGTTCACGCACATCAGCATCGACGATTTCCGCGTAGTCCATGCGAATTTAACCGGCGGCAACCGTGTGACCACGGGCAGGCAAGTCCCATATTGTCTGTTTACCGACCCCGAACTTGCTCGTATCGGTCTGAGTGAAACAGAAGCGGAGGCTCAAGGGATAGCGTATCGACTATTCAAGGTTCCGATGGAAGCCAACCTGCGTGCCCGCACACTTTCCGAAACGCGCGGCTTTCTGAAGGCCCTCGTGGAGGCTGATAGCGATCGCATCCTCGGATTCACGGCCTTCGGTGTCGGTGCGGGGGAGATCCTGGCCGCCGTCCAGATCGCGATGATAGCAGGGCTGCCCTACACCGCGCTGCGCGATGCGGTCCTGACTCACCCAACACTGGTCGAAGGTCTCATACCTATGTTCTCATCCGCGGCGTCAGCGCACAACGTTGTCGAGACAAGACGAGCCCAGATCTCCGCCGCATGAGGTGAACCGCAACAGCAATGAGAAAAATAGGAACTCGTGATCCGGTCGTTGCGCAACATGTTTTGACTCGCAGTGCCGTCCGCGCTCTTCCATGTTAAGTTTCATGAGCTGTGAGACGGCTGGTTCAAGGTTTTGTTCCCGTTGGCGGAAGTCGCTCTCGGACTACCTCAGGTTTGCCCCGTCACTCGACACTTCCGGTTTGCCGACCAACCACTCTCGATCCGATCAGCCAGTGCCCTCGCCTTTCTCGTGGCAAACTACTGTCCGGTTTTGGACGCAGCTAGCCGGTATCGGACGATTGGGGAGTATAGGCGGGGGTTTTAAGCACAACAAAATGCAATTACTAAATAAGCAAAAGGTTGGAAGGCAAAGTGCTGCCGTTTCTCGAATATGGGCGAATGGATCAGCTGGGTCGGCCTGCGGGTGCGATCACCGTTATCAGTGTGGCTGTTTGCTAATCCGTATTGCCGTGATGGCGAGCTATATCCCCGCACGCCGCGCCGCCAAGGTCGATCCCATGGTGGCGTTGGGATATGAGTGAAAGTTTCAAGGTGAGAGAGCATGAGAACGGTAGTTGAAGACCTTCGATACGGTCTGAGGCTGCTGCGAAAGTCGCCTGCGTTCACGATTCTGGCGGTGCTCACGCTGTCGCTCGGCATCGGCGCAAATACGGCGATTTACACGCTGCTCGATCAAGCACTTCTGCGCAGCCTGCCGGTGAAAGAGCCAAGCCATCTCGTCGTCTTGCGCTTCTCGGGCGACGATACCGGAAGCACACACGCGCGCGGCGATTCGAACCTCGTCTTTTCCTATCCCATGTACCGCGACTTACGGGACCACAATTCAGTGTTCAGTGGGTTGATCGCAACCAGTTGGGCTCAGGTCGGGGTGCAATGGCACAACCAGCCAGACCTTGCGGAGTCGGAGTTGGTCTCGGGCAATTACTTCGCTGTGCTTGGATTACAGCCGGCGCTCGGCACCCATACCAAAATTTCTCCACCCATAGCGTCGGTGTTCCCGATTCAGGCCCGAACGTGCAGCCGCTCGTTGATATCGTACGGCTTCTGACCGTTGCAGTACTACTTCACGCCCTTCTCGGGATTCCAAGAGCCTTGGAGCTTGCGGACAAAAATGATCTGCCCCACGTGATACGCATTGTGCGTGCCGATGTGAGCGATCTCTGAGGCCCAAGCCTGCAGCTTCTTGTCATCAGCGGATTCGACAAGCTTTTCCAATTCGGTCATCACGCGGTCGAGCTGCTTGACCGTATCACTCCACTTCTTGCTGTCAAAGTTGTTGAACGTTTCCTCGTTGTTGCCGCTGAATTTCTCCTCCGGTTCGCCCTTGAACTTGGCCAGCTCCCGTCCGTTCCAGAACAGCAGATGATTGGTCAGCTGTCCGACGGAGTGGTTCCCGCTGCCATCCTTCCAGCTGGCCTGCTCTGCCGTAAGCCCTTCCACGGCTATGTTGATGGGCACGAACCAGTCTTTCTCGTTGTGAGTGGTGCGCAATTGCTCCAGCAGTATGCTCCGCAGTGTCGCTGGCTTGGGGCTTTGCCCGTAGGCGTGAAACGAGAGAGACAGAACTAGAAACGCAACGATGGTTTTCATACCTGCATATTCCTCCAGCACATTGTAGAGGATTAGAGGTAAACGGCATTTCCCGGCTAGCAAACGCAGATGCCGATTCCGCACACGTTCGGGCACTCGCCGCTTACAAGAATGTCCTCACACTCTGGAAAGACGCCGATCCCGACATCCCCATCCTGAAAGAAGCCAAAGCGGAGGACGCAAAGCTGCAGTAAGCGCACGCAAGCTGCCGGGGTGGGGTTTTGTTAGGCGCTTTTAGATTAGGAAGGATTCCGGCCAGTTAGGTTCAAACGCCAATAATCCAGCGAAAACGGAGGATCATCCGCCCCAGCCGCTTCCGTCAGTCTGGTCATGAATTGCGCCCGAAGATCCTCATCGGGAATGCGCTTCAAATGTTGACGGAGAATGATGTGACTCACAAATTCCGAGTACTGCTGCGCGTTATTCAGCACGGTAGGCGCAGGTTCAAGACTAGTCACAACATCGACAAACCCGGCGCGATCGAGCGTGCAGGCGGCTCCTTCGGCATCCGCATAAAACCACGGCTCCCGAAAATCTGCGAAGAATGCGGAGAACTCTGGTGTGCTGGCCAGCGCCAAGGCTCGCTTTCGCAACGCCGCTACATTTGCCCCACCGCCACATTGCGCCTCCAGCCACCCTCCCGGACGCAACGTTCGCCGTAATTCAAGGAACAACCGATGATGATCCAGCACCCAGTGAAACGCCGCCGTGCTCACGATGCCGTCGAAAGCGCGCTCAAAGGGCAAATGCAAAAGGTCAGCCGCAACCAACCCAACTGGCACCATAAGCTGGGACCAGAGGTGCTCGCGCGCCCCCGCCAGCATATTCTGCGAAAGATCAATTCCAACCACCCGGCCCCTGGGCAGAGCCTCCACCAATTCAGCCGTCAGACGGCCGGTGCCGCATCCGGCGTCAAGCACAACTTCATCTCCCCGCAGTCGCAACCGCGACAATACTTTCTTGCCCCAACCGACTTGTGGCCCGGAAAGACGGTGGTATACCGAAGAATTCCACTCGCGAGACATAGATGGAGCTTGCTCAGCCAAAGGTAAGTTCAATCCCGCGAAAACACGAACACTTCAGAATCTGTTTCGTAATTCGCGCAAATCCGTGGAACTGCGTAGCGAAAATGCTTCTACATAGCCGCCAGCGCACGATCTAGATCATCGACAATATCCTCGACATCCTCGATGCCCACGGAGATACGCACCATGCCATCGGTAATTCCGATTGCCTTTCGCCCCTTCTCGCCGAGCGCCGCGTGGGTCATCGTCGCGGGATGCGAAATCAGCGTCTCAACGCCTCCCAGCGACTCGCCGAGAGAACATACGCTCACTTTCTTCAACATTTTCTTGGCGTTGTTGAGCGATCCGGTCTCGAAGGTGATCATCGAACCGAATCCGCTCATCTGCTGCTTCGCCAGCTCATACTGCGGATGATCCGGCAACCCCGGGTAAAACACTTTCTTCACTTTCTTATGTTCGGCCAAAAACCTCGCCACGATACGCCCGCTGCGGTCATGCTGCTCCATTCGTGCGGCCAGTGTCTTCACCCCGCGCAGCACCAGCCAGCACTCAAAGGGAGACAAGATCGCTCCTGCCGCCTTTTGCATGAACGCCAATTTCTCCGCCTGCTCGGGCTTGCTGCACACCACCACGCCACCCAGACCATCACTGTGTCCGTTAAGAAACTTCGTGGTCGAGTGCACGACCATATCAGCCCCCAGCGCAAAAGGCTGCTGGAAATATGGGGACATAAAAGTGTTGTCCACGATCAATTCCGTCTTACGGCGGCGGCAAATTGCGGCGATGGCACGAATGTCGCTCAACCGCATCAGCGGATTCGTCGGCGTCTCCACATAGACCATGCGCGTGTTCTTGCGCATGGAGCGTTCCACATGACCAGCTTCGGACGTGTCCACGTAGGAGAACTCGAGTCCGAAATCAGCCCAGACCTGATTGAACAGCCGCGGCACTCCACCGTAAAGATCGTTGCCACAAATCACGTGATCGCCGGACTTCAGCAGGCTGGTGACGGCGTTGATGGCTGCCATGCCGCTGGCAAAAACGCGCGCCGCCAGCCCACCTTCCAGCGCTGCCAGATTTTCTTCCAGACGCGTGCGCGTGGGATTCGACACCCGCGAATACTCGTAGCCCTTGTGCTCTCCGATTCCCTGCTGCACATAAGTGGAAGTCGGATAGATCGGCACCGTCACCGCCCCGGTTAGAGGATCCGGTTCCTGGCCGACATGAATCGCCCGAGTAGCAAACCCAATTTGTCGATTGTTTTTCATGTCCTTCCTTTACGACCGGCTGTGCCTTCCCTATGCTCTCTGCGTTCTCGGCGGCGGTTCTCAGTGCCCGCTGCGATTAAAGATCTTCTGCCCGCACAGGTCCCCGAAACTGCCCCATCTACACCCCGCCCTCGAAGATTTTCTTAGACAAATACCGTTCTGCCGAATCCGGAACCACGGTGACAACACGCTTCCCCGCACCCAGTCGCTGCGCCACCTGCAAAGCTGCAAACACGGCAGCCCCACCGCTTGAGCCAGCCAGCACGCCTTCCTGCGCGGCAAGTTGCTTGACCATTTCGAACGCATCTTTGTCGGACACCATCATCACTTCGTCGCACACCGAACGGTCAAAAGTCTTGGGCACAAAGCTGGCGCCGATTCCCTCCACCTTGTGTGGGCCCGGCTTCCCTCCCCCCAACACCGAGCCTTGGGTTTCCACGGCGTACGCCAGCACCCCCGGCAGGTTTTCTTTCATGAAGCGCCCGACTCCCGTAAATGTTCCCGATGTCCCGCAGCCCAGCACCAGGGCATCAATCCTTCCTTCCATTTGCTCGAAGATTTCCGGGGCGGTAGTTGCGTAGTGATAATCAGGATTGGCAGGATTCTCAAACTGCCCCGCCATGAACGCCGTAGGATCGCTCGCCGCCAACTCTTTCGCACGCCGGATAGCTCCCAGCATGCCCTCAGCATCAGGCGTGCGAATCACCTCGGCGCCGAGGGCCCGCATGATCTTGACTTTTTCCTCCGAGAAAAGCTCCGGCACAAACAACCTGACTGTGTAGCCACGGTTCACACCGATCAAGGCCAGGCCAATTCCGGTATTCCCGGCCGTGGCCTCCACAATCGTGCCCCCCGGCGCCAGTTTTCGTTCCTGCTCGGCGCGCCGGATAATGCCGATAGCCGCCCGATCCTTCACACTGCCGCCCGGATTCAAGTATTCCAGTTTGGCAAACACATCGGCAGAACCAGCCGGAACCAGTCGCATCAGTTGCAACATCGGAGTTTCGCCGACCAATTCGGTTATGTCGTTGGCAACGCGCAGGCGGGAAATTTCAGGACTCTTCGTGCGCACAGTATAGGGTACGGGGCGAGTTCGGAATCGTCAATTGTCGTTACCGGTGAGAGCCGGAGCGCAATCTCCCGTACGGTGCTGCAAAACTGAGACTTCGATCATGCTTTCGTGTCAGGGCGCACCGTCAAGCCAGACCCGCAGGCACAAACAGATAAGAAAAACAGGGAACTCGCGATTGCGCACGCTCGAAGGCGTTACCGCAAAGGGTTTCCCAATTTGCCGGCGGTCACTTCGATACGTTGATGTTGATGTTCTGCTGGATGCGGTACTCGATTCCTTTTGAATCCCAGCCTTGAATTGTGAGTATGTGGGGGCCAGAAGCCGCAACTGTGACCTGTGGCTGTAACCTTGGTCCGTTTGAGGTGGCAATGACGTTGTTGTCGAGATAGGCTCGCATCGCGGAAATCGGGTTCGGGTTGTCACGGATCGGCAAATTCAGATCGAAGGTGCTGCCAACGTAGGCCTCATCCAGTGGGGCCACAGCATAGATCCCTGGAATGCAGCCGCTGCCCATACAACTGTAATGGTCATAGGTATACTCCGCCACCACCTTCTTGCTGGCGCTGTAGTGGTTGCCCGCCGAATCGGTGGCCACCGCCTTTAATGTGTACGGGGTGCCTTGCTGGGGAAGCGTAAGTGCTACAGCGCCGCCGGAGCCGCTCAGGTTTGCTTCATACTTGCCATTGAGGTAGAACTTGATATTTTTTATGGGGGCCGTCCCTTTTGCGGCGGCACCGACGACGATGCTGGTAGGAAGAACTGCATTGACGGCACGGGCTTGAGCGCACAGGCCATGGGAAGCTCCGGCCGTAGCGCGCGTCCGGAAGCCGTTAGGAAAATGTCCAAAGGTAACTCGGCGCTATGCTTAAAAGTCCGTTACATTCAAGAAGCGGGCGTTCACTTCGCGCCGCTCGCCGCGGACTGAGCGCCCGCGTAGTATCCGCTCTTGGTACGCACATTGAGCTTCCCGTGTCCTTTGGCCTTGGCCTCCACGCGAATTGCCCGGAAGCCACCGCTGCCCTTCGGATTCGTAGGCTTGTACCCAATGGTGTACTGATTCCGAATGTCGCGCGCCACGTTGCGGCTGATCTCATCTACTTCGTCCAGAGTCTTCGGAAAGAACGCCAGTCCCCCGGTCCGTTGAGCCATGACCTCGAGCGCCCGCTTCGCCCGCTTGGGATGCTCTTCGTCGCCCAGGATTCCAATGGCGTACACCGCAGGCCCGTTTTCCTGTTGCAATTGCTTCACCGCCTGCTCCAAATTCTCGCGGCTGGCATTGTCTTCACCATCCGTCACTACGAATAGGACTTTTTTATCCCGCTTGCCATTCCTCTTCAAATGGTCAGCCGAGGCTACTACCGCTTCATACAACGCCGTTCCGCCCTTGGCATCAATTTTTTCCAGTGCGTCCTTCAACTTCAGAAGATCCGCCGTGAAATCCTGATCGAGGTAATATTCGTCATTAAAATTGACCACGAACACTTCATCCTGCTGATTACTCGACCGCACCAAATTCAGCGCCGCCTGGTTCACCTTCGCGCGCTTCTCTCGCATCGACCCCGAGTTGTCAATCACAATTCCCATGTCAACCGGAATGTCCTCGTGCCGGAAGGAGACGATGCTCTGCGGCTTACCGTCCTCAAGCACCGTAAACGAGCTCTTGTCGAGATTGGTAATAATATGCTGCTTGTCGTCCACCACGGTGGCGTGGAGCACCACTTCTTCCACGTCTTTGCGAAAGACAAAAACTCCGTTGTCCTCGCTGGTTTTTGGCGGTTGAGTCGAGGCGGGCGGATTCGCAGGAGCATTGCCTTCGGTCGGAGTCGAAGGCTGCGTTGCCGGAGGCTTGGGCGTGTCCTGCGCGGACGATTGTGCCAGTCCCGAAACTTCGACCTGCGTTCCGGCCCAGATCACAAACGGGAGAAGAAGAAAAACTCGTGCGGCCTGCTTACTCCGCAGGCGCATAATAACCCGTCCTGGCATACACCTTGAGCGGTGGCAATCCTTTCGGTGGCATGAGCTTCACTTTTATCTTACGCCATTTGCCATCCCGGACAACGTTCTTCGGCCGGTATCCCAACACGTATTGGTTACGGAGCTCGATGCCAATCTTGGTGGCCACATCCGCCAGATCATTAGGATTCTCGATGGTGAAAGCGCGTCCTCCGGTTAATTCCGTGATTTCGCTCAACAATCCCGGTCCCAGCCGCTCTTCCGCCGATGCGAAGTAACGATCATAGATTCCTATGGCGTAGATCATTACATCCGCTTCCTTCACCAACGCCTTAATTTCGCCTTCGGTATAGCGACTGTGGTTGTCGCCTCCGTCCGAGATGATCAACAGCGCTTTCTTGGCATACTTCGCCTGCCTCATCTTGCTGATGCCCATGTAGATCGCATCGAGCAGAGCGGTGCGCTTCCTCGGGACCGCATACACCAGCTTGCCCTGGATATCGTCCACCGAACTGGTGAAGTCGGTCACCTCTTCAGGGGTATCCGAAAAGGTGATCATAAAAAACTCATCTTGGGGATTGGCCGTCTTAAAGAATTCGATCACCGCGTCCTTCGCCCGGTCCATTTTGCTGCTCATGCTTCCGCTGGAGTCGAAAATCACACCCAGGGAAACCGGCGCGTCTTCGCTGGAGAACGTTCTGATCTCCTGCGCAGCGCTTCCTTCCATGAGCTGGAAATTCCCTTTTTCGAGACCCGTGACTAAACGGTTCAAGGGATCGGTAATCGTCACCGGAACCAGCACCAAGTCCACATCCACCTTCAAAGGCCGCACATGAGTCTTCAACCCAGGCGTCACCAAGCTCTCTTTCGGCACTTCCCTCTCGATCCGCGGGACGACGTGAACATCATTAACGTCAGTCTGACCCAAGGCTGGTGTGGCTGAACCACAAAATGCCGAAATCGCGAAGATTACCGTCCAGAGTAGAAAGGGAGACACAATTCGGCGCGGAGGGGATAAAGTCGGGTCCAAACAGCAGGCCGGACGGGCAATGCGAACTGGGGCCGTAGAGCGGGATGACCGGCGCCCATTCAGGCGGGCCATAAACACCTCAATCGAGCGCATCGTATCACAGCTTTGCCTTTTACGTTCAGGCAATTTTTGTCAAATCCATGTCACGCATTGCGCATAACCTTGCAGCTCGGTTCCCACTTAGGAAAACCTTGGGCGGCGGGCACGATAAGGCCTGGACCAGCCGGATCCACACCCCTTGCTACAATCAAAATCTCCATGGCTCACATCATTCCGTTCCGTGCTCTCCGTTATGACTCGAAGCAGGTGCCGGCCGAGCAAGTTCTCACCCAACCCTACGACAAGATCACTCCCGCAATGCAAGACCGCTACTATGCGGCCAGCCCGTACAACCTGGTACGCATTATCTTCGGCCGGCGGGAAGACAAAGACAATCCGGAACACAATGTATACTCCCGAGCCGCCTCACATTTTCGGGAGTGGCGACAACAGGGTATCCTCCGGCAGGATTCCGACCCTTCCCTTTACACCTACTCCCAAACCTTCCCCGGGCGGGGCGCGACCAGCGAACTCGAGCGCCGCGGCTTCATCGCCCTGGGACGTCTCGAAGACTATTCGACCGGAGTCGTCTTCCGTCACGAGCAAACCTTGGCCAAGCCGAAGGCCGACCGCCTCGATCTGCTTCGCGCCACCCGCGCCCACTTCGAACAGCTTTTCATGCTCTACCAAGACTCAGGTGACATCGATTCTTTGCTTTTCCACGATTCCGGCGCAAACTCCAATGCCATCATCGAAGTGACGGATGAATACGGAGTCCTTCATCGCGTCTGGCAAATTGCCGACCCCACTGTAGTAAATGCCGTCCGCTCCAGGATGCGGGATAAAAAGCTCATCATCGCCGACGGCCACCACCGTTACGAGACTGCGCTCAACTATCGCAACGAACGCCGCGCTGCTCCATTGGCCGGCGGCCATGCCTCATCCGTCGATGCTGCCTACGAATTCGCGGTGATGACATTCATCAATATGTCCGGCCCCGGCCTCGTCATCTTGCCCACGCACCGCGTAGTCCGCGGACTCGCTTCGTTTTCAGTCGACAGTTTTCTAAATTCAAGTCGTGCTTTTTTTGCTATCGACGAATTGGATCCTGCTATTGCGCCCGCGCCGGCGACCTCCACCCTGCGGGAGGCGGGACAGGCTGAAACTGCTCTGCTCGCCGTAACCGCCAATCGGGCTTTCCTGTTGCATAGGCTCAAGGGCAGCGGATCGCAAATGCTTGCCGGCCTTTCTCCGCGTCAGCAGTCGCTCGACGTTGTGCAACTCCACAAACTCTTGCTGGAAGGTGTGCTAGGCCTCTCGGAAGAGTCGATCCGCGAGCAGAGAAACATTTCTTACCTGCGTGATGCCGGCGATGCTTTCGCACAAGTGCGCTCTGGCTCTGCCAACATTACACTCCTCATGAATCCTTGCTCCATCGACCAGATGCGCGAGGTCGCCTTTGCTGGAGAAGTCATGCCCCAGAAGTCCACCGACTTCTATCCTAAGCTCCTCAGCGGACTAACCATCTATGCGCTGGAATAGCTGCCCGAGCAGCCACGAAGCCCCTCCGGTTGTCCGCAGGGAACCATGCTCTCGGATCGCGGGATTCCTGTTCATATCCGGCCTGATCCTGTTCTCTTCATGCTTTCTGAGCGCCGCTCCTCAGAAGCGTCTCTCCGTCTACTCCGTTGCCGCTAACTACTTCCTGCCCGTCACTCAGCGAGCCAACCATGATTACGTTGCCCTGCTCGAACTCCTCGATCCGCTCGGCCGAGTCAACGCCAAACTCGATGGCCGGCGTTGGCGCATCCGCTACAACAATGTCGAAGGCGAATTTATCGCTGGCCAGAACCGCGCCCGCATTCAAGGCAGGACCGCCGATCTCTCATCCATTTTCCTGATCGAAAACGGACGCGGCCTGGTACCCGTCGCTTCACTGAGCTCGCTCCTGCCACGGTTCCTGGGTGGTCCAGTCACCGTCCACGAAGATTCTGGACGCCTCTTCATTGGCAGCATCGCCACTCACTTCACGGCCTCGCTGGCTGGCGGCATTCCCCCCCGCCTGGTCTTCAACTTCTCATCGCCGGTCAGTCCCTCAGTTTCCACCGAGCCCGGCAAGTTGCACATCACTTTCACTCGCGAGCCCGTAGTCGCACCCGCATCTTCCACGCTGACTTTCGGCAGCAACATCATCTCTTCGGCTACTTACAGCGAAAGCAACGGCCTCGCCGAGATCACGGTCAATACAACTGGGCCATTGACGCCCAGCTTCAGCGACAATGGCCGGACCATCACCCTCACCCCGGCTTCTGCAGCATCGCAGGCTTCGCCCCCAACGCCGCCCAGTCCTGCCTCGGCTGCTGCTCGTCCTGCTGCGACCTCCCCGGCGAACTCGCCGCCTTCCGCGCCTTCCCCAAGTTCATACCCATCCGCCCCGCGTCGTTACTTTGCGGTGGTGGATCCCAGTCACGGTGGCGACGATCGCGGTGAAGCGCTCAGCAGCACGCTGCTGGAAAAGGATGTCACGCTCGCCCTGGCTCGTCGACTGCGCCAGGAACTCGAGAAGCGCGGCATTTCCACCCTGATGCTGCGGGAGAGCGACGCCAACCTTAGCTCGGATCAGCGCGCTGTCCTGGCTAACACGAACCACCCCGCTATCTACATTGCTCTGCACGTGGCGTCCGGCGGCCACGGAGTTCGCCTCTACACGGCCCTGCTTCCTTATGGGAGTGGTGACAACGGTCTGTTCCGCTCATGGTCGAGCGCCCAATCCTCTTTCCTCCCGGTGAGCCAAGGGGCAGCCGCCAGCATAAGTGCAGAACTGCAAAAGCAGCAGGCGTCGGTCCGCATTGTCACCGCACCTTTGCGCCCCCTCAACAATGTAACGGCCGCGGCCGTGGCCATCGAAGTAGCTCCGGCAGGATCGGATCTCGCGCAACTTACCTCCGCCGACTATCAGCAGCCGATCGCCAGCGCTGTAGCGACAGCCATCGCAGCCACGCGCGACAAGCTCGGAGCAACCCCATGATCCCGCGCCACCTGGTCATTGCCGTTGCTGTGCTGCTCATGATTGTGCTGGGCATGGCTGTCTACGCGTGGCAGATGCGCGGACGCGCCGCCGTCCCCGTCGCCGCTTCTGACGCTCGTCCTTTGGCCCCTCCCTCTGCCGGCCCCACCGAACAGCTGACGCTTTTCGTAGCCTATGACGATCCCGGCATTCTCCGTGCGCAGTCTGCCCGGATCCCTCTGTCCGCCGGCCGCCAACAACGCGCTGAAGAATTGCTTCGTGCTCTGCTTGCGCTTTATCTCGACAAGTCGTCGCCGCACGCCATAGGCGTTGGCGCCGACGTTCGCAGCGTGTACCTGGTTGATCCCGGCCTCGCGGTCATCGATCTCAATGCCGCCTTTGCCGATACTCACCGTTCCGGCGTTCTGGTCGAGGAACTTACTGTCGCCTCGCTGATTCATACACTCTCCGCGAACATTCCCGGCATTCTGAAAGTGAAAATTCTGGTCGACGGAAAAGAGCGTGACAGCCTGGCGGGCCACGCCGATCTCTCCGATTTCTATGACGTATCGGCGGTAAACCAGCTCGCCATCCAGCTCCAGTCCGTCCCATAGACTTCGACTGCAAGGATGAATTCGGCAGAGCGAAGAGCTGTTGCCAGCGCTCTCTGCGCAGATCTCAGCGCACTCCGCGATTAAGATCTTTGTTTTTGTTCTGCTTTCTACCCGCCAGTATCACCAGCACACGTCACCGGGTGCTTTTCATTTACAATTCCTGCCTGATGTTCTATCGCTCGGACAATCGCTCGCCGGACCAGCTCCGTCCGGTCGTGATCACCCCAGACTTCATCCGTACCGCGGAAGGTTCCGCCCTCATCGAAGTCGGCAACACCCGCGTCATCTGCACCGCGTCGGTCGAGGAAGCCGTCCCGCAGTTTATGCGCAACTCAGGCAAGGGATGGATTTCCTGCGAATACAGCATGCTGCCCCGCTCCACGTTGACCCGCACCCCGCGCGAAGTCAGCAAAGGCCGCCAGAGCGGACGCACCCACGAGATCCAGCGTCTCATCGGCCGCAGCCTGCGCGCCGCCACCGACCTCACTCGCCTCGGCGAGCGCACCATCTTGATCGACTGCGACGTCATCCAGGCTGACGGCGGCACGCGCACCGCCGCCATCACCGGAGCTTTCGTCGCCCTCGGCCTCGCCCTCGAAAAACTCGTCGAAGCCGGAACCCTAACCTCAGTCCCGCTGAAAGATTTCGTTGCCGCAGTAAGTGTGGGAATTGTGGAAGGAGAAATTCTGCTCGATCTCAGCTACGAAGAAGACTCTCGCGCCGACGTGGACATGAATTTCGTCATGACCGCCGGCCACAAACTGGTCGAAGTACAAGCCACCGCTGAGCACCAGGTCTTCGACGAACATCAACTCGACAAGATGATCGCCTTCGCCCGCCAGGGCGTACAGGCCCTAATCGCCAAGCAGCAGGCAGTGTTGAGCGCACTTACGCTGCGGCAGTGAAGCCTGCCCCCGCGGGACGCTTGGGTGATAGATGATTACGGTTACGGATCGAACTGTCCGCGCCAGACTTGTTCATCACTGGAGTGTCGAGTAACCCACGACTTGAGCCGAATCGTTGGTTGCCCTCGCGCTTGAGTACGAGCCGCCGAGCCCCCCGGTTGTGCCCTCTGAATGCTGGGTGCTGACGGTTGACTCCTCGGCCTACGCCACCCACACCGTCTTAATATTCACGAACTCCCGAATCCCATGCACGCCCAGCTCCCGCCCGTGCCCGGACTGCTTGACGCCACCGAAAGGAATCCGCGGATCAGACGCGACCATCTTGTTGATGAAAACCATCCCCGCTTCTAACTCATTGATGAACCGCTCGCGCTCCTGGTCATCGTTCGTCCAGGCACTGGCCCCCAAACCAAAGCGGCTGTCGTTGGCAATGCGAATGGCTTCATCCTGATCCTTCACGCGGAACAGTGAAGCCACCGGCCCGAAAAATTCCTCGCGATAGGCCGGCGACTCTTTGGGAATGTTGCTCAAAACCGTCGGCGCATAGTAATTTCCCGGCAGCTTCAGAGGATGCCCACCGGTCAGCACTTTGGCACCGGCTTTGACCGTTTTCTGAACATCCGCATCAAGTGACTTCACGCCGTCCGCCGTAGCCAGTGGCCCAAGCTCGGTCTTCTCGTCAAACGGATCGCCGATCCTCAGCGCTTCCATGCGGCTAACGAACTTGCGTTCGAATTCCGCCGCAATTGATTCAGCGATAATGAACCTCTTGGCCGCAATGCAAGACTGCCCATTGTTAATCACGCGCGCTTCCACCGCGGTAGCCACCGCCGCATCCAGATCCGCGCTGGGCATCACAATAAATGGGTCGCTGCCTCCCAACTCCAGCACAACTTTCTTGATTCGCTTGGCCGCCGCCATCCCTACCTGAATGCCCGCCTGCTCGCTTCCCGTGAGCGTCGCCGCTACCACCCGCGGATCGTTGAGAATCGCGTCCACTTGCTGCGAACCAATCAACAACGTCTGGAAGGCGCCCTCAGGAAATCCAGCCTCCCGGAAAATCTCCTCAATTTTCAAAGCACACTGCGGCACATTGGACGCATGCTTCAGTAGCCCCACATTCCCCGCCATCAGTGCCGGAGCAGCAAACCGAAACACCTGCCAGAAAGGAAAGTTCCACGGCATCACCGCTAGAATCGGACCGATGGGCAAGTAGCGGATGAAACTTTTCTTGGCCCCCGTCTCCACCACTTCATCCCCCAGAAACTTCTCCGCGTTCTCCGCGTAGTACCGGCAGCCTGTCGCGCACTTTACAGCCTCCGCCAGCGCCGCCTTGTAGGGCTTGCCCATCTCCAGCGTCATCAGGCGCGCACACGCTTCTTTATCGCGCTCCAGAATCTGCGCCGCCTTCATCATCCGCCGCCCGCGCTCCGCAAACGAAGTTTTGCGCTCACTGCGGAATGCCGAAACCGCAAGTTGCAACTTGGGTTCGATCTGCGCCTCCGACAGTGCTTGAAATGTCTGAAGCACTTCCCCGGTAGCGGGGTTGATGCTCGCAATCGCCATGATTACAATTTCCTCTTTTTTGTGATCTCTCGAAACTCAGACACCGTTCTGTGCCTGCGCCCCCCGGGGCTGGAAAGCGGTCATACCACTATACCAGCCGCGAAGGCCTTCACCGACGCAACAATAAATGCGGGACAGAGACCGCGTCGACCCCCTTGGTTCAAGCCCTCGCCATCGTGGGGGTGGCCAACACTTTCCGGGGACTGCGGTCCCTCGTGGGCGCCATTCACGCGACCGTCTATCTCTGAAGGTCTGCATCAATCAAGCCACCGACTTCTGCATCTTTCTCCATGGTTTACAATTGACTGTTTTCAAGCACTCATCTTCTTCTGACTCCGGAGGATCCTATGAAGCTCACCCCTGGCAAAGTTGCCGGTCTCAAGAGAGTCTCCAACGAACGCGGCGTAATCGCTGCCGCTGCCATGGACCAGCGCGGCTCCCTGCAAAAAACCCTGGCCAAGGAAAAAGGTGGCGAAGTCACCGACGCCATGATGGAAGAGTTCAAGATTCTCGTTGCCGAAGTTCTGACACCGCATGCCAGCGCCATTCTCCTCGATCCCGAGTGGGGATTGCCCGCCGCCAAGCGCCGCGCCAAGAATGCCGGCCTGCTGTTGGCCTATGAAAAAACCGGCTACGATAAAACTGGTCCCGGCCGCCTGGGAGATCTGCTCGACCACTGGTCCGCCCGCCGTTTGAAAGAGGCTGGCGCCGACTGCGTCAAGATTCTGCTTTACTACACGCCGTTGGATCCCAAAGACGTCAATGACAAGAAGCACGCCTGGGTCGAGCGCATCGGCGACGAATGCCGCGCCAACGATATTCCGTATTTTCTCGAGTTCGTCGGGTACGAAGAAGGCGCCGACGAAAAGGGCTTCGACTATGCCAAAAAGAAGCCCCAGATCGTAATCGAGAGCATGAAGGAATTCAGCAAAGACCGCTACGGCGTGGACGTACTGAAGGTCGAAGTACCGGTTAACATGAAGTTCGTCGAGGGCGCGAAGTCCTACGCCGGCCACAAGGCTTACAGCAAGAAAGAAGCCGCGGACCTGTTCCTAAAAGCCGCCGCGGTCGCCACTAAGCCATTCATTTATCTTTCCGCCGGTGTCAGCAATGCGGAGTTCACCGAAGCCCTCGAACTAGCCGCCGAATCGGGAGTAAAGTTCAACGGCGTGCTTTGCGGACGGGCTACCTGGAAAGATGGCATTCCTATCTACGCCAAACAGGGACCAGAAGCCTTTCGCAAATGGCTTTCGACCGAGGGCGTAAAGAACATCAACAACGTCAACCAGCGCCTCAAGGCCGCATCATCGTGGTACCCAATCTACGGACTCGAGCCGGCCCTGGTCGGGGCCTGATTTCCCCAGACATCTTGTGCTGGCCCTAAACGCTTCAAGGGCGCGGCATACGCCACGCCCCCAATGCAGCTCACTTCCGATCTCAGTCCGCTTCCAACTTGGGGGAAACCGTTCGAGGGGTTACTCGCCACCTGCGTAGTATCCCGTCTTCGCATGCACGCGCAGAAACGACAACTTTGCCGGCAGTTTCAGTTTGACGCTGATCTTATGCCACTTCCCATCGTGAGGCGCTTTCTGCGGACGATAACCGAGCACATATTGCGTTCTCAGTTCCGTCCCAATCCGGTGGGCTACGGCCGGCATCTCATTCGGATCCTCCAGCGTAAACGCCCGTCCCCCAGTGACTTGCGTGACGTTCGCCAAAAGTCCGGGGCCCACCATTTCCTCCTGAGTGGAAACATAGCGATCAAAAGTTCCGATGGCATAAATCATCACGTCAGATTCCTTCACCGCCGATTTCACTTCGCGCTCGCCGTAGCGGCTATGGTTGTCGCCGCCATCGGAGATGACCAGCAAAGCTTTCTTGCTGTACCTGGCCTGGCGCATCTTTTCAATGCCCATATAAATCGCGTCGAGCAAAGCCGTCCGCCCCTTGGAATGGATGTAAAGAAGTTCCCTTTCAATATCTTCCGCGGTATTCGTGAAATCCGTGGCCACATGCGGTTCGTCGGAGAACGTAATCATGAAAAACTCGTCCTGCACATTAGCAATTTCGCAGAATTGAGTCACCGCCTCGCGTACGCGCTCCATCTTGTCCTTCATGCTGCCGCTGGTGTCCACAATGACGCCCACCGAAACCGGCGCATCCTCGTTGGAGAAATGGCGGATTTCCTGCACTTTCTTTCCTTCTAGCACTTGAAAGTTGCTCTGGTCCAGTCCGGTTACCAGACGCTGCCTACCGTCGGTAACGCTCACAGGCACCAGCACCAGGTCAACATTCTGCTTAATCGCGTGCATGTGTCCAGGTGAGGTGGCGAGGTTGGCACTGGCCAGCATTTGAGGATTTTCCCGGGGGAAAATGTGGGCGGTATCTAACTCGCTCTGGGCCAAGGCGATGGCAGATGCAAGAACTAATGTTGAGGCAATTATCGAGGCATACCTAAGAAGGAGAATCCGTTTAAAACCAACCGGCATAGCTCACCGCCGTTATTCCTATCGGCAACCTACCAGCAATCATTCGGCAGGTGCTCGTCGCGGTCCCGGCCGGCAAAATCTCGTGTTCGCCATGGCCATCGCAGAATGGTTGTAGAACGAAACCCTCGGCCAATGCAATCGATGCCGGGCTGTAATCGGCGGCAAAGGTTGCCCGAGGCACCTTCCAGTAACTCATGTACGACCACTGACGGTGGGTTGTATGAATCCGTTTACTACTTTTCGGCTGCATCTCCGCTCTTGCATTCCCGCGCCCTCGACCGTTTACTGGATGGGTCATGACCGCATCCACAGCCCTCATCACCGGCGCCTCCGCTGGCATCGGATACGAACTGGCCAAGCTCTTCGCTCGCGATCGCTACAACCTTGTGCTGGTAGCTCGCAACAGAAATAGGTTGGAGCAGTTCGCCACAGAACTGCAAGCCAATTCGGCATCTCTGCGAGAGCTGTGGCGCTCGACCTAACGGCTGCGTCCGCGCCGCAGCTTCTGTTCGATCAACTTCAGCCCGACGGCGTGCTCGTAGATATTCTCGTCAACAACGCCGACTACAGTGTCTCCGGCGAGTTTGCGCAGATGCCAGAGTAGGAAATCCTCGGACAGATTCAACTGAACATCAGCGCGCTCACGCTCCTGACCAAATTATTTCTTGCGCCCATATTCGAACGTGGAAGCGGCAAGATCATGAACGTAGCTCGCGCACATAACGCCCGGCCCCCGCCCCGCGCGCGTTGCGTTTCAATACATGGGATTAACTCGGAAGGCAGAGGGGGCACTTTTGCGGTCGCCGTACAATACCCCCCGTCATTCGTTGACTAGCCTATGCCGCGTCCGTAAGATGAGGCGACCCAAAAGCCAGGCATCGTCTTTTTAATGATTGGCCAGACCATCTCGCACTACCGCATCGTCGAGAAGCTCGGAGGCGGTGGCATGGGTGTCGTTTACAAGGCTGAAGACACCTCTCTCGGTCGCTTTGTCGCGCTCAAGTTCCTGCCCGAGGATGTGGCGCAAGACCCGCAGGCGCTCGAACGTTTCCGCCGGGAAGCTCGTGCCGCGTCTGCCCTGAATCATCCCAACATCTGTACCATCCACGAAATCGGCGAGTGTGAAGGCCAGACCTTCATCGTGATGGAGTTTCTGGACGGCGTGACGCTTAAGCACCGCATTGCAGGCGGACCAGTGGAGATCGAAGGGATTCTGGACATGGGCATCCAGATCGCAGATGCGCTGGATGCGGCCCATTCGAAGGGCATCCTCCATCGTGACATAAAGCCAGCGAACATCTTCGTGACTGCTCGGGGGCAAGTGAAGATTCTCGATTTCGGACTCGCCAAAGTGTCGCTGAAGCCTGAAAGCGTTGCCATGAGCGCCCCGACCATAGACTCTCAGGAGCACCTGACCAGCCCCGGTACGACGCTGGGCACCGTTGTCTATATGTCTCCGGAGCAAGTCCGGGCCAAGGAATTGGACGCACGCACGGATTTGTTCTCCTTTGGTGCGGTGCTGTACGAGATGGCGACGGGGGCGTTGCCGTTTCGAGGGGAGAGTTCGGGTGTCATTTTCAACGCCATTCTAGAACGAGATCCAGTTCCGCCGGTGCGGCTCAATCCCGACCTCCCACCGAAGGTGGAGGAGATCATCAATAAGGCTCTGGAGAAAGACCGCGACCTGCGCTATCAATCGGCGGCCGAGCTGCGCGCCGACCTGAAGCGCCTGAAGCGGGAAACCGAATCAGGACGTGCCAGCCTCGCAGTCGCGGTGCCAGCGCCGAAACCCGCGCCCCGGCTTTTAAGGTATTCCTTGATTGGCTTGGCGCTGGCGCTGCTGCTGGCGGGCGCCGCTGCGCTCTACCGCTGGCGCAGGCCGGCGGCGGTTTCGCGCTCGGAGTGGGTGCAGCTCACCGATTTCGCGGACTCCGTCAGCTCGCCTGCCCTCTCGCCGGACGGGCGCATGCTGGCTTTCATCCGCGGGCCGCAGACCTTTACCACCTCGGGGCAGATCTATGTCCGCTTCCTGCCGGACGGCCAGCCCGTCCAGCTCACCCATGACGACAAGATCAAGATGAGCCCGCGCTTCACTCCCGACGGCACCGGCATCGCCTACAGCGTGCCCTGGGACACCTTCGTAGTACCGGTGCTGGGAGGAGAGCCGCGGCTGTTTCTGCCCAACGCCGCCGGGCTGACCTGGATTGACGCTCACCACCTGTTGTTCTCGGAGATAAGCCAGGGCGTTCACATGGCCATCGTGACCGCCACTGACAGCCGCACCGAGTCCCGCGCCGTCTACGTGCCGCCAACGGGAGACGGGATGGCGCATCGCTCCTATGTCTCCCCTGACGGCAAGTGGGTGCTGGTCGCAGAAATGGACGTCAGTGCCTGGCTGCCTTGCCGCGTGGTTCCCTTTGATGGCAGCTCATTGGGGACTGTGGTTGGTCCGGGGAGGCGGCAGCATCTGCCAGTCCGCCGCCTCGGATAGGTCCGGAGGTGACCTGCTCGGGCTTGCCCTCAGGGAAGTGCTGCCGCCAGATGTGAAATGCCCCCCCGAAATTGGACGTCAGATATATCCACTTGCCGTCCGGCGACCAGAGGAAGAAGACATCAGCATGTCGGCCGATGGGCGCTCGTTTGTCACCGCCGTCGGTCTGCGGCGGAGGGTGGTGTGGGTGCCACGACAGCCGCGGCGAACGCCAGGTTTCCTCGGAAGGCAATGCCTATTTGGGCTCAGTAAGTTCTGCTTTCTCGCATGATGGCAAAAGGCTCTTCTACGTGCAACTCAGCCAGCATGAAGGAGGGTTGCCCTCCCGCGAGAGTCCTTACTTCGGCCAGCGCGGGGAACTGTGGTCCGTTGGAGTTGGACAGCGGCCGAAGCGAGCGGCTATTGCCGGGGTTCCGGGTGACCGGCTATGCGCTTTCCTCCGATGGCCAACGAATCGCGGTTGCTGCCGATGATGATGCCGGAAATTCGAGTCTGTGGCTGGCCTCCCTGGAGCGCCGGTCTCCACCACGCCAATTTCCGTTCGCGGCAGCTGATCAGCCCATGCTGGGCCCTGGCGGCGAAATTTTCTTCCGCAAGGTCGAACATAAACGAGCCTTTGTATATCGTGCGTCGACGGACGGCTCGCCTCCGCAGCGAGTCATGGATACGCCAGTCATCAATTTGGAAAGCATCGATCCTGGCGGAAGGTGGGTGGCGGCAGATGTCTCGCTTTCCGGGCAGAACACCGGCTACGGTTGGATGGTCGCGGCCTATCCCGTTTCCGGGGGTGCTCCGGTTCCGCTTTGCTATATCTGCCACGTCAAATGGGCACCGGACGGGAAACTCCTCTACCTTTGGTTCCATGGCTGGGGCGGCTCCGAGAAGCCGGGCGCGAAGACTTATCTGATTCCCCTGCGGCCTGGTAACCCCATTCCCCCGCTTCGCTCGATCCTCAAATCCGACGGCGACGTGCGTGCTTTTCCCGGCGTGCGGGCGGTGGAACTGGCGGGGTTGACCCCTGGTCCCGGCGGTCTTTTTGCTTTCTCGCGCGAAACGGTACAGCGCAATCTCTACCGCATTGCCATCCCCTGAGATGCGAAGGAGAAAGCAGGAAAGACCCTTCCTGCCAGCTGGCGCCTATCTCCTGCCTCCTATCGGCAGCTCCGGCGGGAACTTAGACGGTCACGACCCAAGCGCGGGGCAAAAAGAGTTCGTGTCCTCCCTATCGGCCTCCTCCGGACATGCCACCCGTCGCGCCTTCCTGTGTGTCAATTGAAAAATTCACTGCGGATGGAAGAGCAGTCGCATACCCTGTCGGTGAGAATGGGGTGGATAACATCTGGATTCAGCCCATCGACGGCTGTCAGGGCCGCCAGATGACGGACTTCAATTCCGAGCAAATCCTAGTCGTTTCACTGGTCAGAGGATGGCAAAAGTCTTGGCATACTGCGCGGCCACACCGATTCTGATGTGGTACTGCTGCAAGAATCCAAACCGTAAGACACGTGACCAACACTTCTTCGCCCTCTGGAAAGACGCCGACCCCGACATCCCCATCCTGAAAGGCTAAGGCGGAGTACGCGAAGCTGCGATAGCCGCTTCCGAATGTATTGACATGCCCTGTCACCCGCCATAGCAACGCGCTACGGCATTCCGCAAGACCTAAGGAAGGATTTCAGATTCCTCCTCTCCGCTACTACCCTTTTGCCGCCTAGACCGTTGTGTATTGTCGTTGTGTTTGGCCCTGCGCGGTGCTCGAATGCCAGCCCGGGGAGGCCTGGAAGATGCGAATATGGCGGGAAAAGGCGAAAAGAGGCGCTGGCTTCTTGAACCGAGGGCAATGAGTAAACCCCGCTTCAAGCTTCAGGCTCCGGGCTCTAGGGGGTCAGCCTTCGGCCTCCGCGATTGTAGGAAAAAGCGGCAGCCGCGCAGTTTAGATCTCTGTGCAATTTGGATCTTTGCACCTCGGCACCGGCGTCATCCCCAAACCCGGCGCAGTTCAGCCGAGGTGAGGGAGACCGCGTGGAGCTTCTCTGAACCCCAGCATATCGAGCCGTACTTCGTGTAACTTATTGTTGAAAACCAATCCAATCCTAGCCGAAGCCTAAGGCCTGAAGCCTGACGGCCGAAGCCCGGAGCCTGACTTACGAATGCCGACACTCATTCCTCAACCGACGCGCATCACCGCCGCAGGCAACAAGGCTAAACTCATCGACGAATACATCGGTCGCGTCAATTCAAAAACCTCGGCGCTGAGCGTGGCCCACATGCGCAGTCCGCAAGGATGGCAAGAGCCCGGCCAGGCTCCCGAGTTCGACGAATTCACGATCGTCCTCAATGGCACGCTGCGAGTCCAGCACGAATCGGGATCCCTCGATGTCGCCGCCGGACAGGCCGTCATCGCCCACAGCGGCGAGTGGATTCAGTACTCCACTCCGCACGAAGGCGGAGCCGAGTACATCGCCGTCTGCCTGCCCGCCTTCTCCATGGAAACCGTCCACCGCGACCCATGAAGGCAAGTAGAAACGAAACCAGCCGAAGGGACGTTGCCGGCAACGCCTCCCTTTCCAAACGCAACCGCGACTCGTCCATGCAGGAGGGAAACAGAATCAAGCAAGGTTTCGAGGAATTAGCCGTCAGGATTGTAGTCGAGCAGGACCAGGATCGATTTAGCGCACGACTAGAACAATTCCAATCAACGGTTCGAAGAAGAAAAAACAAAGGTTTGAAAAGCCGAGCGGGCCCTCGGACAATGCCAGCTGAGAGCTGGCTTTCCTCACTCCCACTCGATCGTTCCCGGAGGCTTCGATGTAATGTCATAGACCACGCGGTTTACGCCTTTCACTTCGTTAACGATGCGGCTGGAGATCGTCTTCAACACGTCGTGCGGCAGCGGAACCCAGTCAGCAGTCATGCCATCCTCGGAACTGACGGCACGGATCGCACAGGTATAGGCGTAAGTCCGCATGTCGCCCATGACGCCTACCGACATGACCGGAAGCAGCACGGCAAATGACTGCCAGATCTTGGCATAGAGGCCGGCATTCTTGATCTCGCTGACGACGATGTCGTCGCATTCGCGCAACAGGGCGAGGCGCTCAGGCGTGACTTCTCCCAGGATGCGCACCGCCAGGCCGGGGCCGGGAAAGGGCTGCCGCTGCAAAATTTCTTCCGGCATCCCCAAGTCGCGACCAATTTTGCGGACTTCGTCTTTGAACAGATCTTTCAGCGGCTCAATCAGCTTGAGCTTCATAATCTCCGGCAGGCCGCCGACGTTGTGATGCGACTTGATCACCTGCGAAGGTCCGCGCACGGAGCGGGATTCGATGACGTCAGGATACAAAGTGCCTTGCACGAGAAATTCGACGTTGCCGTCCTTCCCAATTCGATGGGCTTCGTCCTCGAACACCGCGATGAATTCCTTGCCGATAAGTTTGCGTTTGGTTTCGGGATCGCTGACGCCCTTGAGTCTGGCGAGGAAACGATGGGTAGCATCAACCGCGACGAGGTGCAGTCCGAGCTTGTCTCGCAGAGTCTGCTGCACTTTTTCAAACTCGTTCTTGCGCAGCACGCCGTTATTGACGAAAACGCAGGTCAGGCGAGACTTGCCCTTCCCGTCGCGCAAGGCCCGATCAACCAGCACGGCCGCAACCGAAGAATCCACGCCCCCGGAAAGCGCGCAAAGGGCGCGTCCGCTACCCACCTGTTGCCGAACCTGCGCGATGGTCGCGTCGATGAAGTGCTGCGGCGTCCATGTGGGCTTTGCGCCGCAGATGCCGAAGACGAAGTTGCGCAGGATCTCCGTTCCTTGCCGCGTGTGGTGCACCTCAGGATGGAACTGCACCGCATACCATTTCTTTGCCGTGTTCTGGATTCCGGCCACGGCGTGCGGAGAGCGCGCCGTCAGTTCAAACCCCGGAGGCAGTTCCAGCGCCTCGTCACCGTGCGACATCCAAACCGCCATGCGTTGTGGCAGTCCACGAAAAAGGTCGGAGTCGGCGACCACGTCGATTTCGGCGTGTCCATACTCACGCTTGTCGGCCGGACGCACCTTGCCGCCGAGCGTGTGCACCATGAATTGCAGCCCGTAGCAGATGCCGAGCACAGGAAGACCAAGCTCGAACACGCGAGCGTCGGCCGGCGGCGCATCTTTGTCGTAGACCGACCAGGGTGCGCCGGACAGCACAATGCCGACAGGGGCGTAGCTTTTGACCTCATCGAGCGAGGCGGTGCACGGCAACACGACGGAGAAAACATTCTGTTCGCGGATGCGGCGCGCGATCAACTGCGTATACTGCGCGCCAAAATCGAGGATGACGATCGTTGGAACGAGTGATGATTGGCTGAGTGATGATGGGCTGAGTGACGGTTGGCTCAGCGACGACGGGTCGGGTCTGGATAGGGTCTCCACCGATGAGTGTCTCAGATTCAGGGAGAAAGTGTAAAGCAGTCAAGCGCCACTGAAAAGAATTATGAACTGGCTCATGAAGGTGCGTGGATGGCAGGAAGCTACGGCATTTCGCGAGTCGGCGTTCGACCTGAAACTAGGGCTAGAGTCCTACGAATGCCTGCGCGCCGCGGCGGAGATATGCCTACGCATTTTGTTTGAACGCAAATTCGGTCTCGATGGGAACTGTGGCACCGGCACTGGGTGACTAGCCTGCGGGCATGAGACTGACTCCGAAATTGATGCGAGATATCGCATTGCTCAAGTGACGTGGCACAGGGCGACAGTCAAGCAGTCATTGATACCCGAATAACTTGCGGGGCAGACGAGAGTATTCGTACTCCACAATCGACCGCAATTATGCCGACTGCCAGAACGAAAAATCGCCGAGCAGAAAAGGATCGCCAAGGACTGGCCATCCCCACGACGATGAAGGTGGCGGCACTCGACCGCTTCGGACCTCCATCGGTTCTCCGCCTGCATAGGCTTCCGGTGCCGAAGCCCAGACCGCGCGAGGTGCTGATCGCACTGCATGCATCCGGAGTCGGCATTTGGGACGCTTCCGTCCGCGACGGTTCGTGGCGGCCATACCAGCGCGTGGAGTTTCCCCTGGTCCCGGGCACGGATGGCGCAGGGATGGTGATGGCGAAAGGCCCACGCGTCCGGGAATTCCAAA
>Ga0207684_10000527_pt1 | contig 47329 bp, 41 predicted proteins | sample KBSK5501metaG_FD_184342 | JGI IMG/M metagenome (GOLD analysis project Ga0207684, IMG submission 184342) | Corn, switchgrass and miscanthus rhizosphere microbial communities from Kellogg Biological Station, Michigan, USA - KBS K5-50-1 metaG... | ecosystem: Host-associated > Plants > Roots >... | reverse complement strand
GCCGCCGGCCGCCCCGGCAAGGTGGCGGTAACCGCGGCCATGCGCAAGCTGCTCACGATCCTCAACGCGATGCTGCGCGATCGACGCCCATGGCAACCCGCTTGACTCGCAAGACAGTCGCTTTGGGTGAAGCAACGGTCACGGTCGCGCCGGCATCGAGAAAGGTGTAGTAGGGCGCGGCGCACTCCTCGAGCCAGAAGCCGGTGTTGCGGCCCGTGTTGCCGAGTTTGTCGTGGGAAGTCAGAACCATGAGGATCTTCATTGTCGATCTTGCTCCTCTCGAGCTGCCCTCGCTTCATTTGATGCGATCGATACACGAGCGGCGACGGATGGGCCGGGGTTACCGCAAGAATGCGAGAGTCAGGACGATCATCCCGGGCGCGCTCCACCTGATGATCGAGGAACTGGAAGCGCGCCAGCAGGAGGTCCCGCGCGACCGGGACATCGTCCTCTACTGCACCTGACCCAACGAGAGAGCGTGGCAGATCGGACGGAAGCTCGGCCTTCAGGTGGCGGCACATATCCTCTCTCCGTTCGGCATGCGCCCGACCTTCGATTTGCTCGCCCAGGGGCACGGCGGCGACAGCGGTACGCTCGGGATCGGATCCGACAACCTGTTCGTTCACATGACCGGGATGTCCGACGCGGCGTGGCGGAAGATCGAGGACCTCGGCGCGCAGGTCTCGCTCGCCGTCCCGATCGAAATGAACATGCGGCACGGCACGCCCCCCGTCCTCAAGATGGAAAGCCTGAACATCGAGCCATCCCTGAGCTCGGACGTGGAGGTCACGCTGCTGGCGGACTTCTTCTACCAGATGCGCGCCATCATGAATGTGCAGCGCGCGCTCGTGAACCAGATGATCCTCGATACGGGATTTGCAACAGGCAACTGGTGGCCGGCGCAGCCGCCCGGCGTGCCGAACCCGCCCACCACACGCGACGTGCTGCGCTACGCTACCGTCAACGGCGCGAAAGGCCTGCGGCTCGATCGCAAGACCGGCTCCCTCACGCCGGGCAAGGAGGCCGACATCATCATCCTCGACGCGACCGCGCTCAACGTGGCGCCGCTCAACCAGGTGCCGGGGCGGTCGTCTCGCTGATGGACCGCACCAACGTCGAGACCGTGATCGTCGCGGGCAAGGTGCGCAAATGGAAGGGGCATCTGCTCGACGTCGACCTGCCGCAGCTGCGCCGGCAACTCGAGGCCTCGCGCGACCATATCTTCGCCGCGGCGGGCATCCCACAGGATTTGTTCCGCAGCGACTGAGGCGTCTCGTCGTCAGCAGGACGCGCGGGGCGGTTCCGGCCGCCCCGCGTGCCCGCTCGTCAAACGCTCTGAGATTCGAGGCCGACTCGATCTGATGCCGAGCGCGACGCGACACCGAAAGCAAAAGGGCCAGGGCACCATGTCGAGTTTTTGCGCGTTCCTGATGAAGCGGCAGCTGCTCGCCGCGAATCCTGTCTCGCTGCCCGCGTGGCGTCGCAATCTTTTTGATCCCGCGATACGCAGGCATGCGTCGCGATTCGGTCGCGACGCTGTGCGTTCGTCATGTTGATCCGGCATGGGCGCTACGTGGCGTTCGCGTCAAGGGCGGCAAGACGCGGGATAACAGGCATTGACCATATAGAGAGGGGATCGCCGCTCACGTACGACGTGTGCGAAGCGAAAGAGAGCCCTTGTCACGTCCGCGCCTCATGCCAGCTGCCGCCGGAACCTCCACGCGCTGATCCCCACGAACACGCTCGCCAGCGCGATGAGCGCAAGCACGTTCGGGTAGACGACGTCGAGGCCGGCGCCCTTGATCAACACGCTGCGCGCGATGGTGGCGAAGTGCGCGATGGGGTTCAGGAGCGTGAGCGGCTGCACCCACTTGGGCATGGCCTCGATCGGGGTGAGGCCGCCAGACAGCATGGCGAGCGGCGGATTGATGAAGAAGCTGATCAGCTGCGTCTGGTTGGCCGAGCGCGCGAACGTCGAGATCAGCGTCCCGAGCCCGATGCCGCTCAGCACGCAGCACGCGCAGGCGAGCAGCACCAGCGCGCCGCTGCCGTGGAACGGCACCCCGAACACGAGGCGCGCGACCGCGATCACGAGGAGCACCATCGTCATGAGCAGGACGAACAGCGGCACCATCTTGGCGGTGATCATCTCGAGCGCGCTCGCCGGCGTCATCAAGAGCTGCTCGACGGTGCCGCGCTCCTTCTCGCGGATCATCGTCGCTGCCGACACCAGCGAGCCGTTCAGGATGATCAACGTGCCGAACACGCCGGTCACGATGAACCACGCGTTCACGAGCCCGGGGTTGTAGAGCAGCGCGACGCGCACCTCCACGGGAGCGGCGCGGATGCCCGCGACGTCGCGGCTCAGGAACGCGACGGCGCCCTCGACGTAGCCCTGGGCGATCTGCGCGGTGTTGGCGTTGGCCGCGTTGAGCAGCACCTGCACGGTTGCGGGCCGCGCGCGGGCGCGCAGCTTCGCGAAATCGTAGGGCACGACGACGCCTACGTCCAGCCGACCGGTGGCGAGGTCTTCGCCGAGCAGCTCGGACGTCGTGTACATCCCGGCCAGGCGGAACGTCCGGTTTTCGGTCAGCGCCGAGATCAGCTCCCGGCTCTCGGCCGTGCGGCTCCCGTCGACGACGCCGAGCTTCAGGTTTCGCACGTCCGAATCGAGCGCGAAGCCGAACAAGAGGATCTGCAGCGTCGGCGGCACGATCAGCGAGATCGTCAGCCGGCGGTCGCGCCGGATCTGCCGCAGCTCCTTGAGCGCCAGCGCCCAGAAGCGCCCGCCGAACAGCCGACGGAGCGCGTCGCTCACGCCTTCACCTGCATGCGCCGCATGGTGCGCCAGGCGAGCGCGTAGAACACGAGGCCGATGGCGCCGATGGCCAGCACCGCCCACCACATGGCGGGCCAGCCGCCGCCCTGCAAGAATGCGTCGCGCACGACGACGACGTAGTAGCGCGCCTGGACGAAGTTGGAGATCCAGCGCAGCCCTTCGGGGATGTTCTCGATCGGGAAGATCAGCCCCGAGAGCAGGAACGCGAGCAGGAAACCGCCGAGCGCGACGGCCTGCACCGCGGCCGCCTGGTTCGGGATGGCCGCGCCGACGAGTGAGCCGAAGCTCATCACGCAGAACACGTACAGCGCGCTGCCGGCGATGAGCGGCGTGGGATCGCCGGCGAAGCGCAGGCCGAAGAGCGTGAACATCAGCAGCGCCAGCAGTGTGCATTGCGCGACCCCGACGACCATGCCGGCCAGGATCTTGCCCAGCAGGAACTCGTGCGCCGAGATGCTGGAGACGTAGACCTGCAAGATCGTCTTCTGCTCGCCCTCGCGCGACATGGCGAGCGCGGCGACCACGGTCGGAAAGATCGACAGGCCGAGCACGAGGAACCCCGGGCCGTAGAACTTGCGCGGCTCCCGCCCGGGATTGAACCAGAGCCGGGTGGCCGTCTGGATGGCGGGAGCGGCCGTGCCGCCCACCTGGCGCGCGAACGCCGTCGTCACCTGGCCGGCGCTGCCGCGGATCAGCTTGGCGGTGTTGCCGTCGGTCGCGTCCACGAGCATCTGCGTCTGCACCGGTCGCCGGCGGCGCAGCTCGCGCTCGAAGTGCTCCGGGATGATCAGCGCGGCGCGCGCGCGGCCGCCCGCCAGCATCGTCTCGGGCTGCGCAGCGATCGGCAGCCTCACGACGTGAAACGTGAGCGAGGTGCGAAACGCGTCCGCGTACTGCCGCGACAGCGGCGTCTGGTCGAGATCCTGGATGACGATCGGGATGTCGGTGACCGTCAGCGAGACGGTCGTGCCCATGAGCGCGGTGAGCGCGACGGGCAGCACCAGCGCGAGGGCGAGCGCGAGACGATCGCGCAGCAGCTGCGTGAGTTCCTTGCGGGCCTGGGCGATGATGCGTCGCATGCGCTGCTTCCGTCAGGCGGTGACGGCGCCCTTGTCCGCGATCGCGCCCTTCTCCACGATCGCGAGGAACACGTCTTCGAGCGAGTAGTCCTCGTCCCGCGCCTCGAGCACGCGGATGCCCTCGCGCGCCAGCCGCGCGGTTAGCTCGCGCGCCGCCGCCGGCGCGTCGCCGTCGACGATGACGTGGAAGCGATCGCCGAAGAGCGAGACGCGCCACGGCTCCATCTCACGCTTGAGAATCGCGACAGCGCGCAGCGGGTCGTCGGCGCGCACCTCCAGCACGCGGCCGCCCTGCGCGGCCTTCACGCCGCTCGGCGTTCCTTCGGCCACCAGCTCGCCGGCGACCATGAAGCCAAGGCGGTTGCACTGCTCCGCTTCTTCGAGATAGTGCGTGGTGACGAGGATCGCGGTGCCGTGGTCGGCGAGCTGGTTAATCATTGCCCAGAACGCGCGGCGCGCGATCGGGTCGACGCCCGACGTCGGCTCGTCCAGGAACAGCACGCGCGGCTCGTGCATGATCGCCGCGCCGAACGCCACCCGCTGCTTCCAGCCGCCCGGCAGGCTGCCCGTCAGTTGACGTCCCCTGCCCTCGAGGCCCGAGAACTCGAGCACCCAGCGCTTGCGCGCCTCGCGGGTCTCGCGCGGCACCTGGTAGACGCCGGCGAAGAAGTCGAGGTTCTCGTCGATCGTGAGGTCGTCGTAGAGCGAGAACTTTTGCGACATGTAGCCGACCTGCTGCCGGACGTCCTCGGAGCGTAGCTCGACGCTCTCGCCCGCGAGCCGCACCTCGCCCGCGCTCGGCTCGAGCAAGCCGCAGAGCATCTTGATGGTCGTTGTTTTCCCCGCGCCGTTGGCGCCGAGCAGGCCGTAGACCTCGCCGTAGCGGACTTCGAGATCGATGCCCTTGACGGCGTCGAACTCGCCGAACGTCTTCCGCAGGCCGCGGGCGCCGATCGCGACGGCGTCGTCGCCGTTCTCGTGGGCGCGGCGCTCGGGAAAGGTCGGCACGTGCGCCTCGCCCTGCATCCCGCGCAGGATCGCGACGAACGTGTTCTCGAGCGTCGGCGACGCGGCGCGGACGCCGCTCACGGCGTCGCCGAGCGCCTCGCGGACCGCCTGCTCGCCCGCGCGCGCGTCGCGCACCAGCACGTCGAGCCGATCGCCGAAGCGCTGCACGTCGGCGATGCCGTCGCGGCCGCCCAGCGCGGCTTCGGCACCGCGCAGGTCCGCCGCGCGCACCTCCAGGCGCTCGAGCCCGAGTCCCTGACGCAGCTCGGCCGGCGTCCCCGTGCGGTGCAGGCGCCCCTCGTGCATCAGCGCCACGCGATGGCAGCGCTCGGCCTCGTCCAGGTACGGCGTCGCGAGCAGGATCGTCATCCCCTGCGACGAGAGCTGCGCCAGCGCGTCCCAGAACTCGCGTCGCGACACCGGATCGACGCCGGTCGTCGGCTCGTCCAGAAGCAAGATGCGCGGCTCGGCCACCAGCGCGCACGCGAGCGCGAGCTTCTGCTTCATGCCGCCGCTCAGCCGCCCCGCGAGGCGGTCGGTGAAGCGCTCCATCCCGAACATCGTCAGGTAGCGCTCGCCGCGCGCGCGGATGTCGCGCAGCGGCACGCGCCGCAGCTCGCCGACGTAGCGCAGGTTCTCGGCGACGCTCAGATCCGGGTAGAGGCTGAACGCCTGCGTGAGATAGCCGACGTACTCGCGCGCCTGCCGCGCCGGCCGGCCCAGCAGCGTGGCGTCGCCTGAGGTCGCTTCCATCACGCCGCCGAGGATCTGGAACGTCGACGTCTTGCCCGCGCCGTCGGGCCCGATGAGCCCGAAGATCTCGCCCGGGCGCACGCTCAGGTCGATGCCGCGCACCGCCTCGATCGCGCCGTAGCGCTTGGTCAGCGCGCGCGTGCTGATGGCGACGGCGCTCGCGTTGGGCGCCGCGTTGGTGTTGCTCATCGGCGTGTTGCTCGCGTCATCGGCGCGCCTGACGCGTGGGCCAATCCCCACCCTCAACGAGGATCTCGCCGTCGGCGGGCATGCCGGGCTTGGCGAAGCCGACGGCGCCGCGCAGGCGCAGCTTCACACCGACCACCTGCTTCACGCGGTCCTCGCGGAAGTAGGTGTTCTCGGGGGTGAACGACGCCTGGGGATCGATGCGCAGGACATACGCGTCGATCGGTTGCGCCGGCGAAGAATCGAGGTACACGCGCGCCGGCTGGCTCAGCTTGACGCGCCCGATCTGTCCTTCGGGCACGAACGCGCGCAGGTAGACCTCGCCGAGGTTCACGAGCGTGACGATCGGCGTGCCGGCCATGACGACCTCGCCCGGCTCGGCGGTGCGCGTCGCGACCGTGCCCGTGAACGGCGCGATCACGTTCAGGTCCTTTCGGTTCGCGCGGGCCTCGTCGAGCTGCGCGCGGGCACGCTCGGCCTCGGCCTCCGCAGCGGCGATGTCGGCCTGCGCCTGCAAGATCTGACTCTGCACCGCCGCGACCTGCGACGATCGGATGGCCGGGTTGACGAGATTGGCCTTCGCGGCTGTCAGCGTGCCGCGCGCGGCCTCCACCTGCCGCCGCGACGCCGCCACGACCGCCGCCTGCGCTTCTTCGTTGTTCTGCGCCCGCTGCGCCTCCTGCTCGGCGACCAGCTCGCGCTTGAAGAGATTCGCCATCGCCTCGCGATCCCACTTCGCTTGCGCGTGTGAGGCCTGGGCTTGCGCCAGCTGCGCCTCCGCCGCGGCGAGCTTGCCTTCGGCCTCGTTGACGCGCCCCTGCGCGTCGGCGCGCGCCTGATCGACGCCGAGCCGGCTCTGGTGCAGCTGCTCCTGCAGCACCGCGATCTGGTGCCCGGCGAGCTTCACGCGCGCCTGCGCCTGACGCAGGGCGGCCATCGCCTGCTCCTCGCGCGCGCGGATCTGCTCGTCGTCGAGCGCGGCGATGAGCTGTCCCGCCTGGACCGGGTCGCCCTCGCGCACGGTGATCTCCCGGATCCGGCCCGACGTCTTGGCAGCGACGGCGGAGTCGTCGCCTTCAATCCGGCCGCTCACCGCGATCACGCCCGGCGGCAGCGCCGGCCGCGCGAGCACGAACCGCCAGAGGGCGAAGCCGGCCAGCCCGACGAGCACCACCACCGCGACGAGGGCGATGCGACGCCGGCGCGCGCTCATCCCCGCCGTCTCCCGCCGGGGCGCTCGGCCCTGTCGCCCCGGCGCTCGCCTTTCTCGCCCCGGCGCTCGGCCGCGAGCCCGTGAGTGAGCAGATCCTGCATGTGCTTGACGTACGCCGCGGCCGGCGGCGGCGCGATCCGCGGACGCCGCGCGCCGAGCACGCGCTCGCGAAAGCGCGCCGTCGCGAAGAAGAAGACGAGACTGCCGACCAGGCTCAGATGCGTGAGCAGCGGGTCGACCGGCCGGAAGTCGCCCTCTGCCACGCCGCGCGCGACGATGCGCTGCACGGCGCCGAGGACCCGCGCCGGCTTGTCGATGAGGTCCGGGTCGAGATGCTCGCCGCCCGCCATCACCTCGCGCAGCATCATCGAGCAGAAGTGCGGATGGCGTCGGGTGGCCAGCTCCGCGACGGCGGCGATGAGCTCGCGCAGCACCTCGGGCGCCGGCCGCGGCGACTCCGCCAGCGCCTCCACGCGCGCGATGATCTCGGTGAATGTGGCGCTCACGATGGCCAGGTAGAGCTGGCGCTTGCCGCCGAAGTGGTAATTGATCATCGCCTTGTTCACGCCGGCCTTGTCCGCGATGGCGGCCACCGGTACGCCGTCGTAACCGCGCTCGGCGAAGAGCTCGGCGCCGGCGGCCAGGAGGGCCTCGCGCGTGGCGCCGGCGTCGCGGCGGCGCGCCGGGGCGGTCCTGATCGACGTGGCGGTGGTCATTCGAGCTCGTTCCTCCCGTCTCAACGGTCCGGGTGCGGCGCGCTCCTGGATATCAACTAAACGTATGGTTAATAAATTTGCTGACGCTGTCAAGTCGCGCGCGATCCTCGTCGAGGTGACGCAGGACGCGCGTACTATCACCGCGATGCCAGCCGCGATCCACTTCGACGGCGGCTCCGAGGCCGACCACAAGCGCATCCTCGCCGCGCACGAGGCCTACCTGCGCGCCAATGCCGCGTACGACTGGCAAGCGCTGAAAGCGATCTGGAGCGGCGATCCCACGAACGTGTTCTTCAACATGAATGGCCACACGTACGTCGGGCTCGAGCAGTGGAGCCGGCTCTGGCAGTACTACGCCCAGCACAAGGAGAGCGGCTGGTGGGAGCCGTTCGACGTCAAAGTCCTCGTGCGCGGCGAGATGGCCGTCGTCACGTGCCATCGCAAGACGAAGTCCCGGTGGAGGCCGGAGACGGGGAAGCCGGACGCCGGCCACGAGGACAAGTCCTTCACTTCGCGGTCGACGATGGTGCTGGTGAAGGAGCGCGGCGAATGGAAAACGGTTCACGCCCACTTCTCCGAAGGCCGCGACACGCCCCGGCCCGGCGGCGTCTAGGGAGCGACCGAACTGCCGAGTAGAATCAACTTCGATGCCGACATATCAAAGCAAGATCGCCATCATCATCAGAGCGGATCTCCTCGAGTGGCAGAGATTGAAAATAGGCAAGTCGATAAGGCGATCGATGGCTTGAAGCTCCATCCCTAGGATGTTGCCGGCAATCGCGCTGCGCTGCCATGGCGGGCTGACGCCGCAGCAGTGCGTCGAACAAGCCGTGGCAGCGGAGCGCGCGGGCTTCTCCACGGTCTGGTTCGCCGAAAATCCGTTCTCGCGCGGCGCCTGGCCGGCGGCGGCGGCGTGCGCCGTGGCGACGCACGATATCAGGATCGGCCTCGGCGTCTTCAACCCTTACCTCCGCCACCCGACGCTGATGGCGATGGAGATCGCGGCGTTCGACGAGCTCTCCGAGGGTCGGGCGGTGCTGGGCATCGGCGCGGGGATCCCGTCGCGAATCAAGAAGACGCACGCGCAAACCGACCGGCCGATCGCCGCCGTGCGCGACGCGGTGACGATCACGCGCGCGCTGCTGCGCGGCGACACCATCACCTACACCGGCAAGGCGTTCTCCGCCGACGGCGTGCGGCTGGATTTCCCACCGCGGCGCGCGGATCTGCCGATCCTCACCGCCGCGATGGGCGAGCAGGCGCTGCGGCTCTGCGTTGAGATCGCCGACGGCGTGATCATCTCCAACCTGGTGCCGCCGGCGTTCACCCGGCGCGCGGTGGGGATCATCCGCGAGGCGGCGGCACGCGCGGGGCGTCCGGCGCCGCGCGAGGTCGTGCAGTACGTTCCGGGCGCGGTACGCGAGGACGGCGCGGAGGCGCGGCGGATCGCGAAACGCAGCGTGGCCGCGATGCTCACCGCCTATGCCACGACCGCGTCGACGGCGACGCGCGAGGCGATGTCGGGCTACGGCCGGCCGGATGACGTCGCGCGTGCGATGGAACGGCTCGGGCGCGGCGAGTCGCCGGAAAACGCGATCGACGATCGGCTGCTCGCCGAGTACGCGATCGCCGGCACGCCGGACGAGTGCCTCGCTCAGTGCCGCAGGTATGGCGACGCGGGCGTCACGGAGCTCGCGGTCGGATTCATCGGCGAGCGAGGCGCCGAAGACATCGCACGGCTCGGGCGGGTGCTCGGCTAACCGGCACTCACTGCGCTGTCGCCCCGTCGAAGTTACACGGCTGATAAACGAACAGCGTTCCCGCGGGAACGTTGTTCGGGCATGAGCGCCCGATCGCGCGGCTCGGCCGGGCGCTCGGCTAGCCGGCGCGCAGCGCTGGCGACGGTGCTACCGGGAGCTCGCGGTCGGCGGCGCTGACGTCCCCGCTGGCTTGTCGAGCGGCTTCTGGTGCTCGGCGATCACCTGATTCCAGCGATCCCGCCGCTCGGCAGAGTCTGCTTTGAGCTGGTCCTTGCGATGCGTCAGTGTCAACGCGCGGTGGCGAAGGAACGAAACACGCGAGAGCAATTCTTTGAGCATGGTGGACCTCGTCGAGGCGGCGGTCTGTTGTTGCCTGGTACTAGGAAAGCTACTCGGTGTCGTAGGGCTTGCGTATTGGACCTTGGTCCACCGCTAAGCGGCCTGCTTCACCGCCACGCGCGCCGGTCGCGCCAGCGACACGGCGCCGATGGCCAGCAGCGCGGCGATCGCCGCCGCCATGAACGAGATCCGGTAGCTGCCGGTGGCGTCGAACACCGTGCCGGCCAGCCAGGCGCCGAAAGCCCCGCCGATCGCGTTCGCGAGATGCAGCGAGCCGAAGATCGACCCGAAGCGCGCGCCGCCGAACACGTCGCTGATGACCGTCGGCATGATCGGCACCGTCGCCGCATAGCCGATGCCCATCAAGATCCCATACACGTAGACGGTCGCTCCGTGCGGGCTTCGCGCGACGACGCTGAGCAGGCCGACGCTCACGAGCACGACGATCATTCCCGTCGTGAACGTGCGGCGGCGGCCGATGACGTCGGCGGCCCAGCCGCTGCCCACCTTGGCGAACACGCTCGACAGACCGACGAGTCCGGCGGCGCTGGCCGCGACCATGGCCGGAATGCCCTGGTCCACGAGGAACGCCACCTGATGGACGAGCAGCATCTGGCACACGAAGTTGCCGCAGAACTGGGCAAGCGCCAGCAGCCAGAACGATCCGAACGCGAGCGCCGTCGTCAGCGTCGGCGTTTGCGCTGACTCGCACAGCCCGCCGTCCGAAGCGCGCCGCTCATCCGCCTGCGGCGGCGGTGGATCGCGGACGAGCGCGAGCGCGGCCGGAATCGTCCACACGGCGATGACGATGCCGAGCAGCCGGAACGCCCATCGCCATCCGACCGCGTCGATCATCGCCTGACAGAGGGGAACCACGGCGAAGATTCCCACGCCGATTCCCGCCGACGCGATGCCGAGGGCCGTACCGAATCGTCGCGGAAACCAGCCGCGGATCAGCACGACGGAAGGGACCAGCGCGGTCGCGGTGACGCCGAGCGACGTCAGCAAGCCGAAGGCCAGATAGAGATGCAGCGGGCGCGTGATTGCCCCATCGATGAGCAAGGCAAGCGCAAGCACCGATCCCCCGGCCATGAACACCCGGCGCGGACCAAGGCGGTCGGCGAGCCAGCCCAGCGGCGGACTCGAGAGCCCGTGAACCAGCGCGAACACCGCAAATGCGCCGGCCACGAGCGAGCGGCTCCAGTGGAACTCCTCGGCGAGGGCGACGAGGAACACCGAGTATGCATACCAGACGCCATACGCCAGCCCGAGCGTGACGAACGTGGCAATGAGCGACTGGCTCGCGGGCGAACGGAGGCTCACCAACGTGTCGACTCTAAATCCTTTCGGTGGCGGAACGGAGAAAAAAATTGACTGAACTTTGGTTCTTCACCTACGATCCAGCGCGCCGCACCACGATCGCGAACGTGAACCTTTAACGCTCAATAGGTGGGGCGATGAAGCTTGGCTTTGGTCTCCCCATAGGCGGCACCGCGGCCACACCCGACAACGTCAGCATGCTGGCCCGGCACGCCGAGGCGCTGGGCTATCGCTCGCTCTGGGTCTTTCAGCGCCTGCTCTGCCCCGTCGCTCCGCTGAATGGATACTACGGGGCGCCGAACGAGCCATGGCCGGCTCCGTTCCGGTCCACGTTCGACCCAATCGTCACGCTCGCGTTTCTTGCGTCCCAGACAGAGCATGTTCGACTCGGGACCAGCGTGCTCGTCGCGCCGTTCTATTCACCGATCGTGCTCGGCAAGCAGCTGGCCACCCTCGACGTGATGTGCCGGGGCCGGCTCACGGTCGGTCTGGGCATCGGCTGGTCGAAGGACGAGTACGATGCCGCCGGCACGCCGTGGAGCCGCCGCGGGGAGCGACTGGACGAGTTCATCCAGTGCCTCGACGCGGTGTGGACGCAAGAAGAAGTGAGCTTCAAGGGCGCCTTCTACTTCGTGCCGTCCGCGCGCGTCGAGCCCAAGCCGGTTCAGAAGCCCCGGCCGCCGCTGTTGATCGGTGGCTACACCGAGGCGACCTTCCGGCGCGCGGGCTGGCTCGGCGACGGCTACACCGGCGGCAACATGGCGCCGGAGAAGATGGCGCACATCGTGAGGTGCGTGCGCGAGCACGCCGAGCGCGCCGGGCGTGATCCCGCGCGGATGATCGTCGCCTCGCGGGGGTCGTACCGGGTGACGTCCACGCCTCAGGGACGCCATCGCAGCGTCTTCAGCGGCTCGCTGCAAGACATTCGCGACGACGTTCGCCGGTACGAAGACGCCGGCGTCAGCGACGTGTTCCTGGATCCGTCGTTCCAGTTCCCTGATTGCTCGATCACCGACGTCATGCACCAGATGGAAGCGCTCGCGCCGAAAGGACATGGATCATGATCATCGAGAAGTCGCTGGAGCGCCTGGGTCTCGTCGTGCCGGATCTCGAGCAGTTTTACAAGACGAATCCGTCCGGCGCCAAGTTCGTCTCCCACGTCGCGGTGCAGAACGTCCTCTATCTGTCCGGCACCGTGCCGCTCAAGGACGGCAAGCCATTCCTGCGCGGCTATCTCGGCAAGGACCTGACCCTCGCCGAGGGCTACGAAGCCGCGCGCTATGCCGCGCTGGTGAGTCTGGGGGCCATGAAATATGCGCTCGGCGATCTGGATCGCGTCGAGCGGATCATCCAGCTGCTCGGCTTCGTCAACTCGGATCCGGGATTCAAGGACCAGCCGCGCGTCATCAATGGCGCCACCGACCTCTTCGTCGAGCTCTACGGCGAGCGCGGGCTGGGGACGCGGACGGCGATCGGCTGCCACGGGCTCTTCGGCGACTTTCCGCTCGAGATCGTGGTCACGGTGCTCTTCTCGGGCACGGAGGTTCGTCCGCCGCTCCCGCGCGACGGGCGTCCCGTCATCACGTAACGGCGTCACCGCGTGAGACGGGCCGCGACGTCCATCAGCTGAAAGAACTCGACCGGCTTCGTCAGGACGGCGTCGACGTGATTGGTCCGGCATTGCTCGGGCGAGAGCTCGACGCCGAAGCCGGTGATGAGCACGACGGGCAGATCCGGCGCCATCTCCTTCACCGCGCGGGCGAGCTGAAAGCCCGAGAGATCGGGCATGGCCAGATCGGTGAACACGATGTCGAAGTGTTGAGCGTTCACCTGGGTCAGCGCCTCCGTGCTCTTCGTGAAGACCACGGGCTGGTGTCCCTTGGCCTCGAGCATGTCGGCCAGCGTGCTGGCGACTTCTTCCTCGTCGTCGACCACCAGGCACCGCAGCGGTCGTAGCGGCGTGAGGTTGCTCTCCGGCGCGGCGACTTCGCCCTCTTCGGCGGTCGAGCGCTTGGGAAACCGCAGACGGAAGGTGGTGCCCTGGCCCAGGACGCTCTCGACCGCGATCCGGCCGCCGTGACGCGCCACGATGCCGAACGTGATCGAGAGGCCCAACCCCGTGCCCTTGGGACCTTTGGTCGTGAAGAACGGATCGAAGAGCTTCTGGCGAACCTCCTCCGTCATGCCGGACCCGGTATCGTCGACCCGTGCTTCCACCTCCGCGTCCTCGACCACGGAGCTCAGCTTCAGGTGGCCGCCCTCGGGCATCGCATCCACGGCGTTCAGGATGAGATTGGTCAGGACCTCGCGCAGCTCGGCCGCGTTACCGAGCATCATCACGGGCTCCGAGACCAGCGCGGTCTCGACGTCGATGGTGATGCCACGGCTCTGCGCTTCGTTTCGCCAGCGCGTCTCGGTCACCTCCAGCGCGCCGCGAATGATGTCGTTGAGGTCGACCGCGACGAACGGCTGATCGCGCCGGATCCGCGTGAACTCCTGCAGGCGGCGCACGGTGTGGGCGCCGTCGTCGGCGGCCCGCTTGATGGCGTTGACCCAGCGCAGCTGGGTGGCGTCGGTCACGCGGCCCAGTAGCAGCTGCGTGCGTCCGGAGATGGCCGCCAGCAAGTTGTTGAAGTCGTGCGCGACCCCGGAGGCCATCTCGCCCAGCGCGCGCAGCTTCTCCGCGCGCATCAGGCTGTCCTGCGCGGCCGCGAGCTCGGCATAGGCCCGGCCGCGTTCTTCGAAGAGCCGCGCGCTGCGCAGCGCGAGACCGCCGAGCTGGCCGATATCGGCCAGCAGCCGCTCGTCGCGCTCGGCGAACGGCGCGTCGCTCGCGATGAGGAGCACGCCATAGTCCACGTTGCCGGCGCTCATGGGCACGCCGAGCCACGCGCGCGCGTGACTCACAGGGCTGTCGTCCTCGCTGCCGGCGAGCGCGGCGTCGATGCTCACCACCCGGCCCGCCTGCAACACCATCCGCCCGAGCTTGTGCGCCTTGTCCGGACCGATCGACTCGCGGCCGACCGGGGTGTGCAGAGCCGGCACGGGGGCCTCGCCGTCGCTGATCTTCAAAAGGATGACGATCTCCCTGACGCTGGAGACGCGCGCCATCTCGCTTCCGATCGCCTCGACGACCGCCGTCCGCTGGAGCTCGCCCGTGACCGCTCGGGAGAGCTCGTGGAGCACCGACAGCGCCTCGACCTGGCGGCGATTCTCGGCAAACAGCCGCGCGTTCTGGAGCGCGATCGCGGCCTGCGCGGCGAAGCTCATCAAGCGCTTCACGTCGTCACTCGAGAAGGCCACCGCGTTGTCCCCGAGCCGGTTCATCGAGATCACGCCGAGCAGCTCGTCACGGATCAACAGCGGCTGCGCGATGGCCGACCGAAGCCCGATGGCGACGAACTGAGGCAGCGCGTACGGAGAGGTCTCATAGTTGTCGACGAGGAGCGGCTGCCGGAGCTTGGCCGACGTGCCGACGAAGCCTTGTCCCACCGGGATGTGGACGTCACTGAAGGCTCCGCCGTCGGTCCAGGCGCGCGGCACGAGCGTGTTGCCTTGCTCGAGCAAGTAGATGGCGCCGTTGGCGTTGAACAGCGCGCTGGCGTGATCGATGATCAATCGAAGCAGACGATCGGTCTCCAGCTCGGCCGTCAGCTCGCGCTCGATCGTCGCGAGCACTTCTCGCTCGGCCACCAGCTCTCGGTTGTGTGCTTCCATCTGCGCGACGACCACCAGCGGCAGCACGTACAGCAGCACCGCCAGCACGCTGCCCGTCAGCGAGAACATCACGAGGAAGGCGGCCGTGAACTTCACGACGCGATCGCGGCGCATGGAGACGTCGACGAAGCGCTCGGCGCCGGACCAGTCCTGCGTCTGCCGGCGAACGTGCGGCGCGTGCGCGTTCCACCACCGCGGGGGGTCGGGAGCGTTCGATTCGGCGATCGTCGCGTGGGTCGCGTCGAGGATGCGAATACTCAGAACCTCGGGCTCTCGGCGGAGGACGTCCGAGAGGTCCGGCGTGCGACCGCTCGCGAGCTGGCTGGCGATGTCATGACTGACGATTTGCGCCGCGTATTGGAGCCGGCGGAGCTCGAGCAGGTAGTACGTTCCGGGAGGACCCAGCCCCACCACGATCGTGACGAGGAAGGCCAGGCACCAGAGCCGCCGGCGCAACCGGCGGCGGAGGGGGCCTTCGGGATTGTCAACCACTCAACTGACTATAGGCGATCGGCTCCGCTCAGATGGCAGATATTGGAGCACTTTGGGTGCTTTTCGAGATGGAGGCGATAGCACGCCTGGTGCATCTCGATGAGCAGATCGGGAATCGAGAAGCTCGGCTCGGTGGAGTCCACGCCCTGACCGCACAGCGAGCATCGCGACGACCAGCGCGCGTCGGTGATCATCGCGCCACGCAGTGCTGCTCGCGCCCGGCGTCCACCGCCGCGACGATCGCCTGGCGCAGCCGGTTGAAGTCGAACGGCTTCTGCAGATATTGGCGCGCGCCGGCGGCGACCATCTGCTGCGCCATGTCCTCGTCGTCGTTTCCGCTCAGCATCACGATCGGGAGCGAGCTGTCCAGCGCACGAAACTTCGCCAGCAGCTGGTCGCCCGTCGTGTCGGGCAGGCGCATGTCGAGGATCACCGCGTCGGGCCGCTCCGCCATGGCGCGCCGAAGCGCCTCGCCGCCGGTCGTCGCCACCTGCACCGCATATCCGAGATCTGCGAAGTACTCCTCGAGCATCTCGCTGACATGGGCTTCATCGTCGACGACGAGGATCATGGGGACCTCCATTGCGTGCCTCTATCACGCAAGCGGCATGCCCGACTGGCGCGAACTCTAAATGACCGCTGGAATTTGCTTTTCGAGGGCTGGCTCAGAGCCGGCGGGTGATTTCTCACCGTCGACGACGTGACGCGCCGGTCAGAGAGTGATCAGGGCGCAGCGATCAGGCTCGACAGCAGCGCCTGCGACACCGGCTTCACGAGGTGGGCGTCGAAACCGGCCTCCTTCGACCGTTGCCGGTCGTCGGCTTGGCCGTAGCCCGTGACCGCGATGAGCGTCATCGTCTTGCCGGTCGGGGTGGCACGGAGCGCGCGCGCGACCTCGTAACCGTCGAGTCCCGGTAGCCCGATATCGATCAGGGCCACCTCCGGGTGGTGTGCCGCGGCGAGCGCCAGGCCCTCCGCGCCGTCACCTGTCGCGAGGACGCGATGCCCGAGGCCTTCGAGCAACAAGCGCAGCGACTCGCGGGCGTCGTCGTTGTCCTCGACGACGAGAATGCGACGGCTGTGCGCCGGAGCACGCAGCGCAGGACTCGGCGCCGGCGCCACGCCGATCGCCACCGGCAGGCGTACCGTGAACTCGGCGCCGCGGCCGGCGCCGTCGCTGGCGGCGGTGATCGTGCCCTCGTGCATCTCGACGAGTCGGCGGCTCAGCGTGAGACCGATGCCGAGCCCGCCGACGGAGCGGTCCATCGCCTGCTGGGCCTGGGCGAACAGCTCGAAGATCCGCGGCAGCATCTGCGGCTCGATGCCGACGCCGGTATCGCGGACGCGCAGCACGGCCTTCTGCCCTTCCCGAGTGACGTCCACGTCGATGGCGCCTCCGGCCGGCGTGAACTTCACCGCGTTGTCGAGCATGTTGGTGATGATCTGCGCCAGACGCGTGGCATCCGCGTTCACCATCACCGACTGGGCGCGGAAGCTCAGTCGCAGCGACTCGGCCCGACCGCTCGCGCGCAGCGACGCCATGCATCCCGCGGCGACTTCACTCAGGTCGACGGGCTGGAAGTGGAGCGCGATCTTTCCGGCCGCCGCGCGCGCCACGTCCAGCAGGTCGTCGACCAGGCGCGAGAGATGACGGGTCTGGCGATGGATGATCTGTCGCAGGCGTGCGGCCGCCTCTTCGCCGCCCGCGCGACGATCGAGCGCGGACGCCGCGTTAGCGATAGCGCCGAGCGGGTTGCGCAGCTCGTGTGACAGCGTGGCGAGGAATTCGTCCTTGGCGCGACTGTCCTCGGTCGTCTGGCGATAGAGCTGCGCATTTTCGAGGAAGATGCCGGCGAGATCGCTGATGCCCTGCACCAGGCGGACCTCCCATTCCGTGAAGGAGCGCCGCGCCGTCCACCAGATCACGAAGAAGCCACCCATGGGCTGGTCTTTGATCCGGATCGGCACGAACAGGTCGGACTGGTGCGGGAACTGCCGGAGGACTTCCGGATCGACGCGACGATCACCCGGCATGTCGTCGGTCCACACGGCGCGCCGCAGGGTCCACGCCTCCTCGATGGCCGGATGATTCTTGATGGGAATCGGAATCCGGCGGAAGGCATCGAGCATGTCGCGCGGCACCCGATAGCCGGCGACGGGCGACAGTCTCGTGCGCCCCGCGTCGGCCAGATACGCGCCGACCATGTCGGCGCCGAGGGCGAGAGCGATCTCGCGCGACACCCGCCGCATCGTCTCGGTGGGATCCAGCGTCGAGCCGAGCGCGCGGCTCACCGCGAGCAGCGTCTCCGTCTCACGCAAACGCAGCTGCTCGCGCTGGAGCAAGTCGACCCGCTCGTCCTCCACGCGCTTGCGGTCGGCGATGTCTCTCAGGATGGCGAGGTGGCGGCCCGCCATGAAACGCGCCGTCGCGCTGTACTCGACGTGCCGGCGTTCGCCGTCGGGACGAACCACCTCGAGCTCGCCGCGGTGTTCGCCGGTGCGGAGAAATGTCCGCCAGGCCGCCTCGATCTCGGGGGTCGGCGCAAGGAATTCGTCGAACCGGCGGCCGCGCAGCTCCGCCACCGACAGGCCGAGCAGCCGGCAAGCGGCCGGATTCGCGTCGACGAAGATCCTCGCGTCGTCGACGACGAGCACGGCGTCATGCGCGGCCGCGAGCAGTGCGTCGGACTGTTGCTGACTGGACAACGAAGCCACGATACCACCGTCCGACGCGCCGGCACGGCGCCGCAACTGATCGTCTCGCCAGCGGCTGCTCGGCTGATAAACAAAAACGTTCCCGCGGGAACGCTTTGCGCCAGTGATGTCGGCGTGTCCAACATTGGACATTGACGACCGCGCGGCCGGCGCGCGTACTATGACGGCATGGCGTCGGATGTCGAGGTAGTCAGGCGTCGGTTCACGGTGGACGAGTACCACCGGACGGGCGAGGTCGGAATCCTCAATGAGGACGACCGGGTCGAGCTCATCCGCGGGGAGATCGTCCACATGACGCCGATCGGCACTCGCCAGCCGCGTGTGTCGCGATCCTTCCCGATTCAGAGCCGCAGCCGGATATCGTCCTGCTCCGCCATCGGGCCGATTTCTATGCGTCCCAGCTGCCGGCGCCGGATGACGTCGCGCTCATCATCGAGGTCGCGGACACATCCCTCCGCTACGACCGGCGCGTGAAGGGTCAACTCTACACGGAGGCTCGCATCAGAGATTACTGGATCGTCGATGTCCCGGGCGATGCGATCGAGATCTATCGCGAGCCCGGCGCTGTCGCTTCCAGCTCACGCAGCGGTTGGGTCGCGGCACGGTGCTGACGCCGCTCGCGTTTCCTGACGTCACGCTCGCCGTCGCCGACATCCTCGGCTGACTTCGGCCCGATACCTCACTCCGCATAGCCGACGAGCTCGACATACCCCTGCCCCGCGGCCGTGCCGCCGACGGCGACCGCGCCCTCCCAGTAGCGTGTGCCAACGATCAGCTCCTGATCCGCCAAACGCGGCTCGATCTCCAGCCGCAGATCGGCCGACGGCACACTCAATCGCCATCGCGCGGGATACCGCACGCCGCTGCGCGGGCTGGTCCAGTGCGCGAGCGTCTCGATCCTGACGTCGCCGGGCTCGAGCGCGCGTGTGGTGCCGTCGGCCGCGACGAGCGTGCCCGCGCTGAACGGATCGATCGCTCCGTCGCGCCGGCGAAGCAGGTAGAACATCAGCTCGCGCCCGTCATCGAGCTGCAGCGCAAACCAGTCCCAGCCCTCCACGCCGGGGCCGAGCGCGCTCGTGCTCCACTCGCGATCCATCCACGCCTCGCCGGAGACCTCGAGCGTCTCGCGACCCAGGCGCACGACGCCCCGCGCGGGCATCCGGGTGAAGGAGTAATACAAGGACGCGTTGCCGGGCTCGGGTCCCTTGCGGCTGAGCCCGCCATCGCCCTGCGCCACCACCGGCTTCGTGGCGGACAGCTCGAGATCGATCGCGACCTCGCTCTCGCTCGCGCGCAGTCGCGCCGACGAGCCGTCGCCTTGCGCCGACCAGTCGTCGAGCCAGACGCGGAACGGCGACGCCGAGGCGCCGGCCAGGTCGAGCGCCTCGCGGCTCGAACGACTGAAGGCGTGAAAACGTCCCCCGGCGATGTCGCTCACGGCGAAGTGGGCGAGGTAGAGCTGGCGCGTGGCCCACGCGGAGGCGCGCACGACGGCATCGGGCGCGAGCGCGATGCGGAAGAACGTGAGCTGGAAGCCGACGCGGCGGCCTGCCGCCGTCGTCAGGTTGCCGGTGTAGTACCACCACTCGGTGCGGAAGTCGGGGTGCGGGCCGTGATCGGCCGGAAACGAAAACGGCCGCGCCGCCACCGCGCGTGTGAAACCGGCGCGATCATCGGCGAGCGCTTCGCGCACGGCGATCGTCGCCTGGATGGGTGCGCGTGGCCCGGAAGGCCACAGCGCAAACAACGCCACGCCCAGCACCGCGACGACGGCCACCGCGCCCAGCGCGAGCCTATTCATCGCTTGCTCATCGCGCAGCTCAATCGCTTACTCATCGCGCAGTGACTCCGCCGGTGGCGCGCTGGCCATACGCCACGCCGGATAGAGTCCGGCGAGCAGCGCGGCCAGCAGCGACAGCGCCACGCCGCCGATCAGAATCGACGGCGACGGATCGATCGACATCGTCCAGCCGAACGAGCGGCGGTTGATGACGAACACGAGGACGGCGGCCAGCAGCAGGCCGCTCGGCACGGCGAGCACGCCGGCGAGCAGGCCGATGATTCCGGTCTGGGCGGTGACGAGTCCCCAGACCTGGCGCGGCGTCAGGCCGAGCGCGCGCAGCACGCCGATCTCGCGCGTGCGCTCGAGCGACAGCGCCATGAGCGCGGCGAGCATGCCGACGAACGCCACTACCAGGCTCAGCGTTCGCAGCACGCCGGTGATGGCGAACGTGCGGTCGAAGATCTCCATCGACGCCTCGCGCAGCGCGCGGTTGGAGCGGACGAGGAGCCGCGGGCCGCCGGCCGCGCGCTCGCGCACCGCGGCCACCAGTGCGGTCGCCTCGACGCCCGGCGCCGCCTCCAGCGCCAGGCTCGAGACGCGCCGATCGTTCCAGGCGCTGTCGTAGGTGCGGCGGCTCATGACGACGACGCCGGCGCTGGAGCCGTAGTCGTAGAAGACGCCGGTCGCGCGGAAATCCTGCTCGCCGCGGTCGGTGCGCAGGCGCACGGCGGCTCCGGCGCGCACGCCGTGCCGATTGGCGAAGGGCTCCGAAACGATCACCGCGTCGCCGTCCCAGACGCCGCGATCGTCGCCGGAGCGAAATCGCCAGCGCGGCGGCCGCGCGGGATCGATGTCGAGCGCGACCACCTGCGCGGGGCCGCGCGGGCTCTGCACGACGACGCCGCGCGACGTGCTGGCGCGCGCGACCCCCGGTGTGGCAGCCAGGCGCGCGACGAGCTCGGGATCGAGCGTGGCGTCGTCGCGGTTGCCGACGAGGCTCGGCACGGAGATGTAGACGTCGGCGCGCAGCGTGCCTTCCAGCCACGAGGTGACGGCCTCGCGGAAGCTCGCGATCATCACCCCGACGCCGATGGCGGCCGCGACGGCGATCATCAACGCCGCCATCGCGACCGACGTTCGCGAGAGCGCCGCGACGATGCTGCGTGTGGCCAGGCGTCCGAGCAGGCCGAACGCGGCGCCGGCGACGCGGTGCAGCGGGCGCAGCAGGCCGAGCGCGGCGGCGGGCGTGACGAGCGCGCAGCCCACCATTACGAAGAAGAGTCCGGCGAAGCCGACGACCATGCCGCCCGGCACGGCCAGCACCGCCGCGCCGGCCACGAGCACCGCCACGCCCAGCCAACCGGCGCGACGCGCGCGACGGCGGGCGCTGCTCTCGAGCGCGACGCGGCTCATCACGACGCGCGGCGGCGCCGCGGTGGCCTCGAGCGCGGGCGGCAGCGCGGCCAGGACCGTCGCCCCGATGCCGAGCAACACACTCTTGCCAAGCGTGAGCGGATCCAGCGCCACCTCGCGCACGGAGAGGACGAAGTAAAGGTCGTTGATCGTGCGTGTGACGAGACGCAGCAGACCCTGCGCCATGCCGAACCCGAGCCCGAGCCCCAGCAGCGTACCGGCGAAGCCGATGACGAGCGCCTCGCTCATCACGAGCGCAAAGATCTCCGCGCGCGTCACGCCCAGCGCGCGCAGCGAGCCGATGAGCGGCCGCCGCTGCACAACCGAGAACGTCATCGTCTGATAGATGAGGAACATGCCGACGACCAGCGCCAGCAGCGAGAGCGCGGCGAGGTTCCACTGGAACGCGAGGATCATGCGCGCCGTCGCCCCCGCCTGGGAGCCGGCGGCGACGACATCGGCGCCCGGCGGCAGCGCCGCCGCGATGCGGGCGAGCAGCGAATCGTCGTTGACGATGAGGTCGATGCGCGTCAGACGACCGACGGCGCCGAGCGTCTCCTGCGCCGTGGCGATGTCGGTGACGAGCAGGCCGTCCAGCGCGCGAGCGCTGGCGGGGTCGGCCGGCTGCAGCAGGCCCACGATCGTCAGCACGCGGCGCTCGCCACTCACCTCGATCGCCAGCTCCCGGCCGATGTCGATCCCGAGCTCGCGCGCGGTCGAGGCGGCGATCAGCGCCGTGCCGCTGCGCCCGACGAGATCGGCCGCACGCGAGAGCGCGTCACGGCCGCGCGACTCGCGACGCTCGTCGCCGCTCAGGAACGGCCGGAAATCGCGATCGACGAACGGGTCGATGCCGAGCAGGTGAAGACTGCGTCCGGCTCGCGCCGCGGGCTGGTCGGTGGCGCGCGCGGCGAAGAGAGCCACGTCGCCGTCGACGATCGGCGCCGCGCGGCGCACGCCGAGGACGACGCGGAGCCGGCGATAGAGGTCGTCGGGCAGTCCTGAAGGTCCGCCGAGGATCTGATGCGTCGCCCGCCCGCTGACCGCCTCGGTCGCCAGGCCGAACGCACGCAGCGCACTGCCGTTGGCGAGATCGATCGACACGGCGACGGCCACGCCGAGCGCGATGCCCAGGATGGCCAGCCCGAGCTGCCATGGGTGCGAGCGCAGCTGACGGACGGCGAGGCGCGTAAGCTGGGCGCTCAACACGTTATTCTTGGTACCACATCACGCTCGGTATGGAGGCGACCATGAGGATCCCGCGGCTTTCCCTCGTGCTGGTTGCGCTCGCCGTGCTCGGGAATGTCCACCGTGCCGACGCATTCGATGTCGATGCCGCTTTTCCCAGAGGAGGATACGTGCTCTCCCTCGAAGGCGGCTACGGCGAGCAGTTCGATGCCTGGAACACGACGATCACCGGCTTCGATTTCTTCAACGCCGGCGTCCGCTTCGGGTTCTTGCCCTGGGGCGCGGTGGGCTCCGGTCCACTCAAAGGAGCCTTCGAGATCGGTCTCGAGCCGATCTACCAGCGCTTCTTCGAGCCCGAGAAGGAGAAGGCGTTCTTTGCGGGGCTCGGAGCCGTGGCCCGCTACCATTTTCTGCCGCTGGGGCGCTTCGTGCCGTATGTGGAACTCGGCGGCGCGCCGGGCTATACGGACCTCAACTCGAGAGAGCAGCAAACCAACGTCGTCTTCCTGCTGTTCGGCGGGGTCGGCGCGTCGTTCTTCGTCTCGGAGCGCACGGCGCTCTACGCGGGCTACCGCCTACAACATGTCTCGAACGCAAACACCTCCAGTCCCAACATGGGGATCAATTCCCACACGGGAGTCATCGGCGTGTCGATCTTCTTCCGCTGAGCGCATCCGAGGCCGCGCGTTCGCGGGCGGGCGGCGCCATGCACGATCATTCTACGTGCGCCCAATTTACTGTATCCAATATTGGGCATTGACAAGCCCCCAAGCCTTGCACGAACGCGTGTCCGCAACTACTCCTGAACGGTCGCCTACGAGGCTGGAATGCCGCACAGGCGCGACGTGAGGACGCTCGGACCGAAATCTGCCGATCGTCGCGCGATCGCTCATCCTGAACGCGCCTGAGGCGGCGGAAAATCGGGGGTTAAAGTCGGCGCAGAAGAACATGGAGGTCGTGCCGATGAACAAGGATTTCTGCGTCGCCTCGAATCCTATCGTTGAACCGGATACTGCTCGCACTGCTGAGCTGGAGCGCCTGGGTGACGAGATCGCGGAACTCGCCGCGCATCTGGATGCGACGACCGCGCGGCTGCTCGATCTCATCCGCGAGTTCGACGCGCGCGGCGGCTGGGGCAACGGCTTCCGCTCGTGCGCCGCGTGGCTGTCGTGACGCGTCGGGCTCGAGCCGGGTGCCGCCCGCGAGCACGTCCGCGTCGCGCGCGCCCTCGGGTCGCTGCCGCGGCTGGCGCAGGCCCTCGCCCGTGGTGAGCTGTCGTATTCCAAGGTCCGAGCGCTGACGCGGGTCGCGACTCCAGAGACCGAAGAGCGGCTGCTCGGGGTCGGCCGGGCCGGCACGGCGGAGCATGTCGAGCTCATCGTCCGCGGCTGGCGGCGCATGGACCGCAAGGCCGAAGCGCAGGAGACGACGCGCTGCCACCGCAACCGCGCCTTGCACGTGTATCCGGATGGAGACGGCATGGTGGTGATCCGTGGGCGGCTGGAGCCAGAGGTCGGCGCGGTCGTGATGCAGGCGCTGACCGCAGCACGGGAGGCGCTGTATCGGCGGCGGGAGACGAAAAACGTTCCCGCGGGAACGTCGAGGGCACCCGTTCCAGCGGGAACGTCGGTCGTCGACGGCTCGCCGGAGGCGCCGACCATGGAGCAGCAGCACGCCGACGCGCTGGCCCTCGTCGCCGAGGCGGCGTTGCACCATGGGATCAATCCCGGCACGCCGGGCGAGCGCTACCAGGTCGTCGTCCATATCGACGCACAGGTTCTGGCGGATGCCGCTGCGCCAGGTCAGTCGGTGCTCGAGGGCGGCGCGCGCGTTCCCGCAGGAACGTCTCAGCGCCTCGCGTGCGACGCCAGCCGCGTGGTGATGCGACACGATGCCGACGGCCGGATCACCGAGGTCGGCGCCCGGACTCGAACGATCCCGCCGGCACTGCGACGCGCGCTTCACCACCGCGACAAAGGCTGTCGCTTCCCCGGCTGTGGATTACCGTTCGGTCAGGGGCACCACATCCGCCACTGGGCGCATGGCGGGCCGACGACGCTGTCGAATCTCGCGATGCTCTGTCGGCGGCACCATCGCGCGGTCCATGAGGAGGGATTCCAGGTCGAGCGACAGCTCGATGGTGAGCTCTGCTTCCGGCGGCCGGACGGGCGGCTACTGCCTGAAGTTCCGGCGACGCCGGCAGTGCCGGCCACGCCTTGCGAAGCACTGAGGGCCCGGCACGAGGCGCTCGACATTCATGCCCGAACTGCGCTGCCCGGCTGGCTGGGAGAGCGCCTCGACGTCGGATACGCCATCAGCGTCTTGATCTGACCGTCCCCCCACGTGATCTCACCATCTCCGTTTGACACGTGATCTGGCCGCCGCGGCGGGCGCTTGACACGACCAGGGCGACCCAGTACGGTTCGCCCCACACGCGAGGTGCCGCATGATTCCAGCCGCGTTCGAATATCACGCCCCCGCATCGCTCGATGACGCCACAGCGCTGCTCGCAAGGCTCGGCGAGGACGCAAAGATCCTCTCCGGAGGGCAGAGCCTCATTCCCTTGATGAAGCTGCGTCTGTCGAGCCCACCGCACGTGGTGGACATCAACGGCATCCCGGGGCTGTCGTACATCCGTGAGGCGGACGGCGTGCTGGCCATCGGCGCGCTGACGCGGGAGTCCGAGCTGGAAGAGTCGGAGATCGTGCGCGCGCGCTATCCGCTGCTGTACGACACGTGCAAGGTGATCGCCGACCCGCTCGTCCGCAATCTTGCGACGATCGGCGGCAACCTCGCGCATGCCGACCCCGCGAACGATCATCCGGCGACGATGCTGGCTCTCGGCGCCGAGATCGTCGCCAAAGGACCAAGCGGCCAGCGTCGGATTCCGATCGCCTCGTTCTTCACGGGCCCGTTCGAAACCGCGCTCAGACCGGGTGAGCTCCTCGTCGAGATTCGGATTCCCGCGGCGGCGCCCCGCAGCGGCGGCGCGTACTTCAAGCTCGAGCGTAAGGTCGGGGATTTCGCCACGGCCGCGGTGGCCGCGCAGCTGACGCTGCGCGCGGACGGCGCGTGCGAGCAGGCCGGCATCGCTCTGACCAACGTCGGGCTGACGCCGATCAAGGCAGTGCAGGCCGAGGCCTCGCTGCGCGGCAAGCGGCTGGACGACACGACGATCACGCAGGCATCGCAGCTGGCCGCCGCGGCGTCGGAGCCGACGGCGGACCTGCGCGGCTCCGTCGAGTACAAGAAGGATCTCGTGCGGGTCTTGACGGCGCGCGCGCTTCGCAAGGCGGTGGAGCGCGCGGAAGGGCGGAGGTAGTGCGGGCCGGAGGACGTCGCGGGGCTGGGGCCCCGCCGTCCGAGGCGAGCGAAAGGCGGAGGTAGGCATGCGCGTCCAGCTCTCGATCAATGGCGAAAAACACGAAGCCGACGTCGAGCCGCGGCTCCTGCTGGTCCACATGATCCGCGACGTCTTGCGGCTGACGGGGACGCACATCGGGTGCGACACGACGCACTGCGGGGCCTGCACCGTGCTGCTGGAGGGCCGCGCCGTGAAGTCGTGCACGATGTTCGCCGTGCAGGCGAACGGCAAGAGCCTCATGACCGTCGAAGGGCTCGAGCAGAACGGCAAGCTGCATCCGCTGCAAGAAGGCTTCATGGCCGAGCACGGCTTGCAGTGCGGCTATTGCACGCCGGGCATGCTGATGACCGGCTACGCCTTCCTCGGCAAGCACCCGACGCCCACCGAGGACGAGATTCGCTCGGCGATCTCCGGCAACCTCTGCCGATGCACCGGCTACGTGAACATCGTCAAGGCCGTGCAGCATGCAGCGGCCACGCTGCAGGAGGGAGCCGCGCGATGACACCCAGGACCTCCGCGGACGTCAGCGGCATGGGGCACTCGATGAAGCGCAAGGAAGACCCGCGCTTCATTCGCGGCAAGGGCACGTACGTCGACGACGTACAACTGCCGGGCATGCTGTGGCTCGACATCGTGCGCAGCCCGCACGCGCACGCGAAGATCGTGAAGATCGATTCCGCGAAGGCGCTCGCGACGCCGGGCGTACTCGCCGTGATCACCGGCAAAGATCTCGAAAAGTACAACCTGCACTGGATGCCGACGCTGATGTCGGACACCCAGATGGTGCTGCCGGTCGACAAGGTCATGTACCAGGCGCAGGAGGTGGCTGCAGTGCTGGCCGCCAGCCGCTATGCCGCCGCCGACGGGGCCGCCGCCGTCGAGGTCGAGTACGACCCGCTGCCGGTCGTCATCGATCCGAAGAAAGCGCTCGAGCCCGGGGCACCGGTGCTCCGTACGGACAAGAAGGACAAGAAGGACAACCACATCTGGCATTGGGAGTGGGGCGATCGGGCGGCCACCGATCGCGCGATGGCCGAGGCGGACGTCACGGTCAAGCAGGACATCTATATTCCGCGCATCCACGTCGCCTCGATCGAGACGTGCGGCTGTATCGCGAGCTTCGACAAGGTCGACGGCAAGCTCACGGTGTGGATGACGACGCAGGCGCCCCATGCGATCCGCACCGTGTTCGCGCTGGTGGCCGGCCACGTCGGGCTGGAAGAGCACAAGATTCGCATCATCTCGCCCGACATCGGCGGCGGATTCGGCGGCAAGGTCCCCGTCTATCCCGGCTACGTCATCGCCGTCGCCGCCTCGGTCCTCACCGGCAAGCCGGTGAAGTGGATCGAGGATCGCATGGAGAATCTGCAGGCGGATTCGTTCGCGCGCGACTATCACATCACGGCGGAGCTGGCGGCGAAGAAGGATGGCACGTTGACCGCCCTGCGCATCAAGACGCTGGCCGATCACGGCTACACCGACGCCGCCGCCAACCCGTCGAAGTTTCCCGCGGGGCTGTTCCACGTGTGCACCGGCTCGTACGACCTGAAGGCAGCGCACGTGGAGGTCGACGGCGTCTACACGAACAAGCCGCCCGGCGGGATCGCCTATCGGTGCTCGTTCCGCGTCACCGAGGCCGTCCACACGATCGAGCGCATGGTCGATCTCATGGCGCATCAGCTCGGCCAGGATCCCGCGCAGTTCCGGCTGCAGAATTTCGTGAAGCCGGAACAGTTTCCGTACAAATCCGCGCTGGGATGGGAGTACGACAGCGGTAACTACGGCGCCGCGCTCCTGAAGGCGATGGAGCAGATCGATTATCGCGGGTTGCGCAAGGAGCAGGCGGAGAAGCGCGCGCGCGGCCAGCTCATGGGCATCGGCATCTCGAGCTTCACCGAGATCGTCGGCGCCGGGCCGTCGAAGCACTTCGACATCCTCGGCCTCAAGATGTTCGACTCGTGCGAGATCCGCGTGCATCCCACGGGCAAGGCCATCGCGCGGTTCGGCACGAAATCCCAGGGCCAGGGCCACGAGACGACGTACGCACAGATTCTCGCCGAAGAGCTCGGCATCCCCGCCAAGGACATCCAGGTCGAGGAAGGCGATACCGACACGGCGCCGTACGGCCTGGGCACCTACGCGAGCCGCTCGACGCCCGTCGCGGGCGCGGCGGCCGCCGTCGCGGCGCGCAAGGTGCGCGACAAGGCGCGCAAGATCGCGGCGCATCTCATGGAGGTCGCCGAGCAAGATCTGGAGTGGGAGCCGGGCAAGTTCTTCGTCAAGGGCGCGCCGGACAAGTTCAAGACGATCCAGGACTGCGCGTTCGCCGCGTACACCAACCACCCGCAAGGCATGGAGGCCGGCCTCGAGGCGGTCAGCTATTACGATCCGCCGAACCTCACCTACCCGTTCGGCAGTTACATCTGCGTGGTGGACATCGACCCCGGCACCGGCGAGGTGAAAGTCCGACGCTTCGTTGCCATCGACGACTGCGGCAACATCATCAACCCGATGATCGTGCAGGGACAGGTGCACGGCGGACTGACGATGGGTCTGGCGCCGGCGCTCTACGAAGAAATCTCCTACGACGAAAACGGCAACGTCCAGGGCGGCAGCTTCATCGACTACCTGCTGCCGACCGCGGTCGAGACGCCGAAGTGGGAGACCGGCCACACGGTCACACCGTCACCGCACCATCCGCTGGGCGCCAAGGGCGTCGGAGAATCGGCGACCGTCGGCGCGCCCGCCGCCATCGCCAACGCGGTGGTCGACGCGCTCTGGCACCTCGGCATCCGTCACGTCGACATCCCGATCACGCCCGCGAAGATCTGGAAGCTGCTCCGCGACAAGGGCGTCACGAGTGAATGAGTTACTGGTACTCGCCGCGGATCTTCAGCGCCGCGGCGAGCGGTTCGCGCTGGCGACGGTCGTGCGGTGCGAGGCGCCGACCTCCGCCAAGCCCGGCGCCAAGGCGCTCGTGCGCGCGGACGGCACGGTGTCCGGCTGGGTGGGCGGCGCCTGCGCCGAGCCGGTGGTCGTGCGCGAGGCCCTGGCCGCCATCGAGGACGGCCGGCCGCGGCTGATCGGGCTGATCGGCGAAGGCGCGCGCGGCCCCGGCCGCACGGCGGGCATGATCGAGTACCCGATGACGTGCCACAGCGGCGGCACGCTGGAGATCTACGTGGAGCCCTATCTCCCGCACCCGGTGCTGATTCTCGTGGGTCACGGGCCGGTGATCGAGGCGCTCGCCACGTTTGCCCGCGCCGCCGAGTACTCGGTGCTCACGCTCGGCGCGGAGGAGGCCGCCGCCGCGCTTGCTCCTCCGAGCCTCGCGCGAGAGGCATCGGTGGTGGTCGCCACGCACGCCGACTCCGACGAGGACGCGCTGCAGCGAATTCTCGCGACGGACGCCGGCTACGTGAGCCTGGTCGCCAGTCGCCGCCGGGCCGCCGCCATCGTCGAGCGCCTGCGCGCGGCCGGTGTCAGCGTCGAGCGCCTCGCGCGGCTCAAGGCGCCCGCCGGTCTCGACATCGGCGCCGTGAGCCCGAACGAGATCGCCGTCAGCATCCTCGCCGAGATCATCCAGCACCGGCGCACGGCCAAGCCGAGCGTCGCGGCCGAGGCGCCGGCCGCGCGGACCGCCATCGATCCGATCTGTGGAATGAGCGTCGACGTCGCCACCGCGAAGCACCGCTCGGAGACCGCGGCGGGCGTCGTGTACTTCTGCTGCCCGCACTGCAAGACGACGTTCGACCGCCGGGAGGCGCGCGCGTAACTCACCACCGGAAGGTGCCGGTTCGGTCGCCGAGGATCTGCGTCAGACGCGCAGGATCGACCGGCTTCACGACGAAATCGTCGAAGCCCGCTTCGTAGGATCGCTGTCGGTCTTCGGCCTGTCCGTAGCCCGTGAGCGCCACCAGGAGTGTCGCGTGATCGGCCTGCCGTCGGGCCGCGCGCGCGACTTCGTAGCCGTCCATCAGCGGGAGCCCGATGTCGATGAAAGCAACTTCGGGACGCTCCTGCATGAGGATCGTCAGGCCGTCGGCGCCGTTCGCCGCCTCCAGGACGTCATGCCCCTGCATGAGCAGGAACGTCTTCAACATGTCGCGGACATCGTCGTTGTCTTCGATCACCAGCACGCGCCGATGCGCCGGCGGCCTCCGCGCCGGTCGCCGTGCCGCGGCCGACGGGATCGGCACCCTTGGCAGCCGGATCACGAACGTGCTTCCGAGGCCCGGGCCTCCGGTCCTCGCCTCGACACTGCCGCCGTGCAGCTCCGTCAATGTCTTGACGAGGGTCAGACCGATCCCCAGCCCGCCCTCCGAGCGTGCCGCCGTCCGCTCGCCCTGGAAGAACAAATCGAAAATCCGCGGCAGGATCTCGTCGCTGATCCCGATCCCCTCGTCCTCGACGACGACAACGGCGGTGTCCCGCTCCGCCCCCACGCGGACGCGGATCGCACGTCCGACCGGAGTGAATTTCACCGCGTTCGTGAGGAGATTGACGAGGATCTGCTCCAGGCGTGCTGGATCGACATTGACGCCGACCGGCGTGGCGTCTACCTGGACGACGTGCTCGGTCGACGCGCGCGTGCCCGGCAGCACAGAGACCGCCTGGCGGACCGCCGCGGCGAGGTCGAGGGGCCGGCGATCGAGCGTCACGTTGCCGGCCTGCACGCGAGCGGCGTCGAGGAGATCATCGAGGAGGCGCTTCAGGTGGCTGACCTGCCGCTCGATCACCGTCCGCGACTGGCCGGCGGTGCCGTTTGTGGTGCCGGTCCGCTTCAAGATCTCCGTCGCGCTGGCGATGGCCGCGAGGGGGTTACGGAGCTCGTGGCCGAGCATGGCCAGGAAATCATCTTTTGCCCGGTCTTCGAGCCGATGAATGATGTACATCACCTCGCCACGCGCGCCGAGGACAGGCGAATTCATGCCATCTGGCCGCCTGTCGCGCAGCACGCGCTTCACCGACGCCGTCAAGTTGCGCACGCTCGGCGCCGCGGAATCATCTGGGTTGTCGAGAAGGACGTCGAACAAGCTCCGGCCCACAATGTCGACACGCGTCGTCATCGTCGCCTTCAAGTAAGCGTCGCTCGCAGCGACGATCTCGAAGCTGGGGGTCATGACGACATACAGGCCGGGCGCCGATTCGAACAGCGCGCGAAAATCCGGGGCGGACGACACCGTCGGTCCCACCACGACGCCCGACCGATGATTCATGATTGACATGGGGGCGATCAAACCGGACCCGGCTGATCGCGTCAAGCGTCGTTTCACCCGCTCCGGCCGCGCGTCGCGGCACGCGACATCTCAATTAGCCGCATATCCGCTGCACCGCACGCCGACGTGCTGCGCGGCGCCAGTCACGACGCGGTCCGGTGCGCGACACTGCGTTAAAACACAGGCCTGGAGCGGGAAATTTCAAATTGTGAATTCGCGTGGATATGTGGAAAAGTCACGAGACGCGATCAGGGCCGCGGACGCTCGACGAGCGCGCCGCGCTGGATCGCGTAGATCCGATCGGCCACGCCCACGACCTCACGGCCGTGAGTCACCATCAGCACGGTGCGACCGGCCTCGCGAGCGAGCGTGTCGAGCAGGTCGAGCACGCCCGTCGCCGTTTCCGCGTCGAGATTGCCGGTCGGCTCGTCGGCGAGGATCAGCGCGGGGTCGTGGATCAGCGCGCGCGCGATGGCGACGCGCTGCTGCTCGCCGCCGGAGAGGCGCTCGGGATAGCTCTCGCCGCGGCCGCCCAGGCCGACGCGCTCCAGCAGCTCGCGAGCGCGCGCAGTACCCTTGGCGTCTGCGCGGTTGTTCAAGTCGAGCGGCAAGAGCAAGTTCTCTTCGACGGTGAGCAGCGGGATGAGATTGAAGAACTGGAAGACGAAGCCGATGTGCGCGCGTCGGAAACGCGTGCGCGCCTGCTCGTCGAGCGCCGTGAGGTCCGTGCCGTCGACGACCACGCTCCCCGCCGTCGGCCGATCGATGCCGGCGATGACGTTGAGCAGCGTCGACTTGCCGGAGCCGCTGCGTCCGAGGAGAACCACGATCTCGCCGCGCGCGATGGTCACCGACATGTCGCGCAGCACGACGCGCTCGGCTTCGCCTTCGCGATACGACTTGCTGACGTTCCGGAGCTCCAGGGCGGGCGGCGCCATGCGTGATCATTCTACGTGGAGCCGAGTTTCTTTCGACACATTGACGGTCGAAACGCCGCTCGCTACGCTGCCGGCATGAAGCAGGCGCCGCTGACACTCCGGCGCTGGGGCCGCATCGAATACGAGCGGCTGGCCGATCTCGGCGCGTTCGAGAATGATCCCGTCGAGCTCATCGGTGGCCAGCTGATCGTTGCCGAGCCAAAGGGCAGCGAGCGGCCCTCCCGACCGGCTGGATCGTGCGTGTGCAGGATCCTTTGGCGCTCGACGAGGACTCAGCGCCCGAGCCGGACGTAGCCGTCGTACGCGGCCGCCGCGCCGACTTTCGTCATCGTCACCCTGTGCAGCCGGCACTCGTTATCGAGATTGCGGAATCCAGCCTGGCGTTATCGTGAACCTGGTCGATCGTGTGCTGGAGGTGTATCGCGATCCCGGCGCCGACGTCACGGCGCCCTACGGCTGGCGGTATACGTCGCGGCAGCGCGTCGCGCCGCCGAGCTCAGTTGTTCCGCTGGAAGTGCCGACCGGACCGATTCCCGTCGCCGCGCTGCTGCCGTAGCGAGATCAGGGAAAGCCACTCTGGCGAGTGGTCTCATCGCGCCCCGCGCGCCTTGCCAGGAGGTTGCCGGCAGTTTGGCCCATCCGCTCGCAGTGCAGCTCGCGCGCGAGGTCGTCGAGCTCGAGCCGTTTCGCGAGACGGGCTGGCAGGCGCTGATGCGCGCGTACGCGGGCGGCGGCAACCGCGCGCAGGCGCTCCGCGCCTACGAAGCTTGCCGGAAGCTGCTCGCCGACGAGCTGCGTGTCGCGCCGTCGCCGGAGACGGACGCCATCGCGCACGCCCTCAAAGATTCGCCAGCGATCGCAGCCGCGGATCCAGCTCGTCGCGCAGGGCGTCGCCGATCAGGTTGACGACTACGACGATCGCGCGCGGGCAGCCTACCGTGGCCCCGCGGACGCTGCGGCTGCAGGCGTTGCCGCCTGCAGCCGTGGCGACGTCAGCTGAGCCTTATTTCACGACCTTGCAGGAAAAGTTCGTGGCGTCGCTCGTATCGCCGGTGCCGTTGTAGACGGCCTCCTGCGGAAACGGGCAGAGCGGGCGCGTGAACGACGTCGCGCCGGCCGAGTTCGGCGTGTGGGTGCCGATGACGCGATCGGGCGCGATGTCCTGCTCGACCCACTGCGTGAGCGGTGTGAACACGTCGAAGTTCGATGGGCCCGGCCCGCCCGCGCAGTGCCACATGCCCGGCACCATGAACAGCCGAGCGAAATCGACCGTCCGCATCAGCCCGGCGGCGTTCGTGCCGTCATTGCCCTTGTGCAGACCGGGATGCATCGCACCGGTGACGCGATTGTAGTAGGCAATCGAGGACAGTGGCGTCACGAACGGGTCGGCGAAGCCGTGGTACATGATCAGCTTCCCCCCGCGGTGCTTGAAGACGGACAAATCGGGATCCATCGCATTGAGCGCCTGGGCGTAGGTCAGCCCGCTGCCGGCGGCCTTCGTGTCGGTGGCGACCACGTCACTGTCGTAGTCGAAATCGAGGAAGTTCGCGTTGACGCCCGAGAAAACGCCGACGCCGTGGACAAAGAACTCGAACGAGCTACCGCCCGGAATCGGGATGCCGCCGCTGGTCGGGCCGACCAGAACCTGCCGCCAGGCGTTCTCGCTGCCGCGCATGAATCCGGGAAAGATCGGTTCGAGTGTGCGCGGATTCACCGGGCCCTGATAGATCAGCTTCGCCGCCTCGACCTGCGCCGCCGTCAAGCATGTGGGCGCGTCACCCGCCTGGCACTGCAGTTGCGTCGGGTCAAAGGTACAGCGCCGGGGGTCGACCAGAAATCCCAGCGGGCCGTTGACCGGGTCGCCGCAGGCGTCGAGCACCTTCTGCGTGAGCAGATTCAGCTTTGCCTGGGGGAGGTTGGTTTCCGCGCTTTTGAGGTGCGACACGGCGCCGGTCCAGAGCTCACCGACCATTAGATGTGTCCAGTCGTGACCCGGATCACCGGCGATGATGCCGTCGAAGTCCTCCGGAAAGCGCTGGGCCTCCATCAAACCGTGATGGCCGCCCTGCGAGCAGCCGACGAAGTACGAGTACTTTTGCGCCTGACCGTAGAACGCCTGGATCAGCGCCTTGGCCGCGAGCGTGCTGACGTGAAACGCACGATAGCCGAAGTCGTTGACCTTTTCGGGCTGGGCCGCGAACGTCCAGAGGCTGCCCTTGTGGCCGTTGTCCGTCGACATCGTCGCGTACCCGAGCCGCAGCGCCGTGGCCATTGGGCCAAAACTGAAGGCGCCCGCGGAGCCGCCGGAGCCCTCGCCGCGGAAATTACCGTTCCATGTCATGGTCGGCATCCACACCTCGACGCCGATGAGCGACGTACTCGTCGGCGTCAGCGTGGCTGCGACGCGACAGAACGCGGGGAGATTGGTGAGCGGCCCGGAGCCGGGCGGCGTGAACGTGCCCGCCGCTACGGACTGCGTGGTGATGTTGATCGTGCCGGGCGGCAGCGCCGACGCGAGGCTTTCGCATGGTGTGCCCGCGAGGCCCGGTGTGTGAGACAGCACGATGCAGAGCAAGAACGCGACGGGCGCGATGAGGAACGTCGCACGATGCATAAGGACTCCTTCGACGGTGAAGGGGGCACTGCGCGCGACCGGAACGGAGCGCGCCGATACTAATCGAGTCGTCGGCGTGCTGACAAGTATCGCGCCTCGCGCCGTGATAACCCGCCGCTGCGCGCCCTCAGAGATTCGCCAGCGATCGCAGCCGCGGATCCAACTCGTCGCGCAGGGCGTCGCCGATCAGGTTGACGGCGACGACTGTCAGCATGATGCAGAAGCCGGGCACGGACGAGATCCACCACGCGCGCAGCAGATAGTTGCGGCCGCCGCTGAGATCGATCCCCCACTCCGGGATCGGCGGGCGCGGACCCAGGCCGAGAAAGCTCAGCGACGCGCCGAGGATGATCGACCAGGCGATGGCGACGGTCGAGATGACGATGATCGGCGCGACGATGTTGGGCAGCACGTGGCGCAGCGCCACGCGCGTGGGCCAGCACCCCAGCGCGCGCGCCGCCTCGACGTAGACGTTCTCGCGCACCGACAGCACGTCGCCGCGCACCAGGCGCACGAAGGTCGGGATCAGCGACACGCCGACCGCGAGCATGACGTTGAGCGTTCCCTGGCCGAGCACGGCGACGACGACCAGCGCCATCAGGATGCCGGGGAACGCCATCATGATGTCGACCACGCGCATGACGAGCAGATCCGTCCAGCCGCCGATCACGCCGCACGCGAGGCCGACGACCACGCCGGCCGTCAGCGCGACGACGACGGCGCCGAGGCCGGTCAGCAGCGACAGTCGCGCGCCGGTCATGGCGCGGCTCAAGATGTCGCGGCCGTACTGGTCGGTGCCGAACGGATGCGTCAGCGACGGCGGCGACAGCGCGTCGGCGGGGCCGATCTTGATGGGATCGTACGGAACCAGCGCCGGCGCGAACAGCGCGGCGAGCGCGATGACGGCCAGGATGACGGCGCCGGCGAGCGCCGACTTCCGACGACGCAGCGCCCGGCGCAGCATCAGGCGTTCACCGCCTCGCGGTGCCGGATGCGCGGATCGAGCGCCGAGTACGACAGATCGACGAGCAGGTTCGTGAGCACGTAGCCGAGCGCGCTCACGAGGACGACGCCCTGGATGAGCGGATAGTCCTTGTCGAGCACGGCGGTGACGGCCAGCCGGCCCATGCCGCGGCGTGAGAAGACGGTCTCGACGATGATGGTGCCGGCCAAGAGATTGCCGAGCTGCACGCCGATGATCGTGGTCACGGGGATGAGCGCGTTGCCGAGCGCGTGCTTGAGCGTCACGCCCCACTCCGACAAACCCTTGGCGCGCGCGGTGCCGATGTAGCCGTTGCCGAGCACCTCCAGCAGGCTCGAGCGCACGAGGCGCGCGATGACCGCGGAGTAGTTGAGCCCGATGGTGGCGGCGGGGAGCAACAGGCGGTTGAAACCGCCTTGACCGGTGGCGGGCAGCCAGCCGAGCTGGAGCGAGAAGACGAAGATCAGCAGCAGGCCGAGCCAGAAGCTCGGCATCGATACGCCGCCGAGTGCCAGCAGCATCGCCGCGCGGTCGATCCAGGTGTCGTGCCACACCGCGGCGAGGAGTCCGAGCGTGAGCCCGACGACGCTCGCGATCACGATGGCCGTGGCCGCCAGCTCGAGCGTGCTCGGCAGCTGCTCGGCGATCTCCTGGATGACGGGCCGCCGCGTGAAGATCGAGCGCCCGAAGTCGCCGACGATCGCGCGGCTGACGAACCGGACGTACTGCACCGCCAGCGGATCGTCGAGGCGTAGCTGCGCGCGCAGCTCGCGCTCCTGCTCGGGCGTGGCGTTGGCGCCGCTGAGAATGGCGAGCACAGGATCGCCGGGCAGCAGGTGGACGATCGAGAACACGACGACCGACACCCCGACGATCACCGGCACCGACAATAGAATGCGGCGCCGAATGAACGTGAGCAGCGAGCACTACCTCGTCAGGCCGACGTCGTAGAGCACCGGGAACGTCACGACGTTGAACGCGAAGCCCTGCACGTCCTTGCGCGTGCCGACGATCGTGACCTGGTCGACGAGGCCGATGCCGGCGCCGCTCTCCACCAGCAGGCGCTGGATTTTCTTGTAGAGCTCCATGCGCGGGCCTTCGTCGGTCATGGCCGCAGCCTGGTCGAGCAGCTTATCGACTTCGGGATCGGACAGTCTGGGCGGGTTGAACGCCTGCAGCCGGCTCGTGTGGAAGTTGCTCGTGAGGATCGAAGGATCGGGGAACCACCAGTTCAGCTCGCCGATGCCGTGCTCGCCCTTGCGCCACGCCTCGTACATCTGCACGCGCGGCTGCTCGCGCAGCTGGACGTCGATGCCGACCTCGCGCGCCATGCCCTGGATGAGCGGCGCCATCTCCTCGTAGCCGTTGTTGGTGCCGAAGATCCACAAGATCTCGAGCCGCTTGCCGTCCTTCACGCGAATGCCGTCGCCACCGGGCTTCCAGCCAGCGTCGTCGAGGATCTTCTTTGCGCGCGCCGGATCGTATGGAAACAGCTCCTTGTTGACCGCGACGAAGCCGGGCGTGGGCGGCTGGATCAGCGAGCCCGCGGCCTGGCTCTGGCCGTGAAAGACGACGCGCACGATCGCATCCTTGTTGATCGCGTGATGCAGCGCGCGGCGCACGACCGGCTCGCTGGTCGGGAAGCGCTGGACGTTGGGGAAGATCGTCCACGGCGTCCCCGCCGGCACCCCGCGCACGATGCGCACGTCGGGATTCTTCTCCAATGCCGCCACGTCGGCATACGAGAGATCCTCGGCGATCTGGGCCTCGCCGGTCTGTAGCACGGCCGTGCGCGTGGTGGCCTCCAGCACGAACCGCCACGTGATCTCCTCGAGGTGGGCGGGGCCGCGATGGGCGGCGATCGACGGCGGCCACGCGTAGTCGGGATTGCGCACCAGCGTCACGTGGCTCTTCGGGATCCACTCTTTCACCATGAACGGACCGGTGCCGATGGGCTTGCGCGAGAAGTCCTGGCCCATCTTCTGCACGGCCGTCGGTGACAGCGGCGCCAGCGGTGAGAGCGCGACCATCCGGAGAAATGGCGCGTACGGCTGCTTGAGCCGGACGCGCACCGTATGCGGGTCGACCACGTCGGCGCCGTCGTAGGGGCCGAGAAACGCTCGGGCAACACCCGGCGCGCCGAGCGGCTCCTGGATACGGTCGAACGTGAACTTCACGGCGGCGGCATCGAACGGCGTGCCGTCGTGGAATTTCACGTTGCGGCGAAGCTTGAAGGTATAGCTCTTGCCGTCGCGCGCGACCTCCCATGACTCCGCGAGGCCGGGCAGGACCTTGCCGTCCTTCGGATTGATCACGGTCAGCGTGTCGGTGAACTGGATGAGGATCTTGCGCGTGGCCGCGCGGTTGGTGATGTGCGGGTCGAGCGTGTCGATGTCCTGGCGCGCGGCGAACACGATCTTGCCGCCGGGCTTGGTCTGCGCCAACGCCGGCGCGCTCCACGTCAGCGCCGCCAGCAAGAGCAGCACAACGGCCGCGATCCTTCTCATGCTCGTCTCCCCGCTCATGGTTGATGTCCTGACTGCGCTCACGCGCACAGCTGATGCGTGGCGTACGCGATCGCTCGCGCCGCGGTGACCAGATCCTTCAGCGGAACCCGCTCGTCCGGCGTGGGCCATTCCTTGTAGATCCGAATGTCGCCGGCGCCGTACTGCACGGTCGGGATGGCGTGCGACATCAAGATATTGCCGTCGCCGACGTTGCCGAGGCGTCCCCAGCCGCCCACGGTCGCCGGCACGCCCGCCGCGAGCCGCTGGCCCTCGGCGAGTGCCGTGACGAGCCGATGGTCGGGCTTGACCTCCATCGGGTCCTGGAACCAGCCGTCCTCCATCCCGTTCGCGGGGATCGTCATCTCCGCGTCGAACGCGGGATAATCCTTCTTGATGTCGGCGAGCAGCCGCTGAACGTCCTCGCGGACGGTCTGGAGCGTCTGGCCGGGCACGGTGCGAAGCTGAAAGATCATCTCGCACTCGCGGCTCGACATGCCCGTGTAGCTCTTCTGGTAGTAGTGCTCTTTGTGCATCGTGTCGAACGTGTGCGTCGGAAATCCCGGCAGCTCCGGATGCGGCGTGAAGCGCAGCCAGCCACCGGGCCGGATCGGATCGAGGCTCGGTCCGATGCGCCGGATGATCTCCGCCTGCTGCTCGATGGGATTCATGTACTGCGCGCGCGCAGCCGCGCTGTAGCGGAAAAACAGCTCGGGACTCTTGGTCTTGATCCGCACCATCACGATGCCGACGCACACGTTGGCGATCGTGTTCGCCGAGTGCTCCATGTTGATGGCGAGATCCGTCCGCACGCCTTTCTTCATGAGCGCGCGCGTGCCGGCGCCGCCGAGCTTGTGCGCGACGACCGGCGTGACGACGACGTCGCCGCGCAGGCGAACGGCGGAGCGGACGATCGCCTCCACCGCGCAGATCGCGGCGACGACTCCCCCCTTGTCGTCGTGAGCGCCCATGCCCCACACCCAGCCGTCCTCGAACTTGGCGCCATAGGGATCCACGCTCCAGCCGCTCATTTCGACGCCGGGGTCCATGTGGCCGTTGAGCATGAGGCTCGGTCCGCCGCCCGTGCCGCGCAGGCGCCCGATGGGCTGGCGCGTCGTCTTGCCCGGCTTGGCCCAGTGCGTGACGTCCATCATCTCCACGTCGAGGCCGAGGTCGGACATGTAGTTGGCGAAATGATCGGCGAGCGCGCCTTCCTCGAACGTCGTGCTCGGGATGCGAATCGCGGCCTGCTCGAGGGCCAGCACCTGCGCGTCCGTGATGCCCGCGAGAATCTTGCTCCGGTCGGCGGCATTCGGCATCGCGGCCGTTCTTACTCGATCACGAACATCTGCTCGGTCTTGAACTTGTCCGAGATCCACTGCGGCGCCCCCGCGCGCACCACGACCATGTCCTGGATGTGGTAGTAGTCCTTCGCGGGCTCGAGGGCCAACACCATGCCCTGCTCGAGCACGATCTTGTTACCGCGCGAGATCACCGGCTCCTGCTGGTGCCACCACGCGCCGACGCTGTGGCCGGCAAGCTGGCTCGTGTAGCTCCATCCGTGCTTGGCGAACTCCTTCACGGTGAACTCGTAGACCTCGCCGGCGGTGACACCGGGCCGACAGGCATCGATCACGCGGCCGTAAATCTCTCGGGTCATGCCGTAGTCGCGGAGCTGCTCAGCGCTCGGCCTGCCGAGCACGGCGTTGCGCGACTGGTGCCCCGGATAGCCGTCCACGTACGCGACGTAGTCGGTGCGGACGATGTCGCCCTTCGCCCACGTGTTGTCGCTCTCGCCGGCGTAGGGAATGGTGTTGCGGCTCGAGTTCAGGATTCCGTGCGCCCAGTTGGCGCCGCGGCGCAGGCAGCTGGCGATGATGCGGCTGTGCACCGCGCGCTCCGTCTCGCCGGCCTTGATGGTCGGAAAGACCTCGAGGTAGGCATCGTCGAGCAGGTCGGCGCCCTTCTTGAGCCGCGCGATCTCGCCCTCCGTCTTCACCCAGCGCACCTCGTCCATCATCGCCGCGCAGTCCACCATGGTCAGCTGCGGCAGCTCGCGCTGGACGTCTTCCCAGTGCGCGGCGCTGACATAGTTCTTCTCGAAGCCGACGCGCTCGGCACCGAGCCCGAGTCCTTTCAGCACCTGCGCCAGCCGCCGATACGGCGACTCGGTGTAGGCCTCATACAGCTCCGTGCGCTTCACCCACGAATCGCGGCGGGTCAGTCCTTCGGCGATCTTGTTCAGCACGATCACCGGCTCGCCGTTGCGCGGCCAGATCAGCATCACGCCGCGCACGGAATCGGCGATGTCCTGATGCCGCGCCAGCGTCCCCGGATACGCGAGGCCGGACAGGTACGTGAAGTTCTGCCCGGAGCGCGCCACCACGGCGGAGAGCCGGTGACGGTCCATGTGCTGATGCAGGCGTGCCACGTTGGCGATGATCGCGGACATTGCTCCTCCTTTGGACCTGCGATCCGGCTCACGTGGCCGGCCGGCGGCCTCCGTACGCCTCGCTGGGCGCGTAGCGGCTGTCGTGGAACAAGCGTTTGGCGCGCGCGTCGACCACGCGCTTCCAGTTGGCGAGCGCCGTTTCGCTGAGCTCGCCGTCCGGCCGCGGCTCGTCGTCGAAATTACCGTGGACGTCGCGCCCGCGCAGCAGCATGGCCGACTCACGAAACTTCGCCATCTTCGCCCACGTCGGCACCATCTCGACGAGCAAGAGGATCCGGCGGTCGGGACCGTGGTTCGTGGCCGAGCCGTGGACGATCGAGTTGTGGAACATCACCATCTCGCCCGGCTCGAGCACGAAATCGACGGCGCGCGATTCGTCGAACTCGTCCACGATGGACTGGCCGCGCGCCAGGATGCTCTTCGGATCGTCGCTCTCTTCGTGGCGGAGCCCGCCCCACTTGTGCGATCCCGGAACGCCGCGCAGGCAGCCCTGCCTGACGCCGCACGGCGAGAGGGCCAGCCCGCCCAGCACCACCGGGACGGGCGAGCCGTACGCGGAATCCTGGTGCCAGCCCGCGAACGTTTCGCCGTCGGCCCTCTTCACGCGCCAGGCCATGCTCCAGCAGCGGATGTCGGGGCCGATCAGATCCTCGAAGATGTCGAGCACGTGCGGGTCCTCGGCGATCTCGAGCACCCACGGACACAGCAGGTGCGATTTCGTCTTCAGCTTCTTGACGTGGTCGGGCGCGCGCGCTTCCAGCGCCTCCAGCCGCGCGCGGTACTCGCGGGCGCGTTCGGGGCCGAACGCGCGCACCGGCGAGACGAACCCCTGCTCGTCGAACGCGCGCACTTGCGCCTCGGTGAGAACCTTCGGCACGACGGCTACGCCTCCGCCTCGATCAGCACCGGCGTGTCTTGAGCGGGCTTGTAGCCCATGTGCGAGGGGAAGTCGGCGCCGAGCGGCCACGGCTTCGGAAACTTCAGCCAGAGGCGCAGCATGTGGCGCTTCTGGTCCGGCTCGGGGCCGTCCACGAAGCCCGTCCGCGAATGCAGCGTCGTGTAGTTGTTGATGAACTGAATGTCGCCGCGCTGCAGATCCATGTCCAGGCGCAGGTCCGGACGGCGCGTCTGCTCGTCGAGAAAGTCGAGCGCCTCCTTCTCCAGCGTGGTCAGCGGAACGCCGCGCTTCACGGCGCCGGCGTTGATCTGGTTGCGGATGAGCCGACAGCTGACGACGCCGTCGCGCTGGCCGAAGACGGGAATCGGCCGCTCCGAAACGCCGCGGTCGGTCAGGGCCGCCTCCCGGCGAATATAGTAGAAGCCGTTGTAGAGCAGGCCGAGGTACTCGGGGTGCTGGACCAGGATCTCGTTGTGCACCGTCACCGAGCTCACGATGCTGCTGAGACCCCCGGACAGCGAGCGGCGCAGGCAGAGCAGGCCGACCACGTCGCCGGCGTCCGTGTGATATGGCAGGTAGGCGTTGGTCTCGTAGCCGCGCACGTCGATGTTGCCGTACGTTCGGCCGTGATCGTAGACGTGGCCGAGCAGCTCGCCCTGCGGATTCTGGTAGAGCGGCGCGCCGAGATAGCGGCCGAGCCCCCAGAAGATGAGCCCGACGTCGTCATCGCTGTAGCGCTCCACCGGCAGGCCGCGCACGACCACGAAGCCGCGCCCGTCGTAGAGCGCGGCGCCGATCTGCTCGAGCCGCGGCCGCGTCACGGTCAATGGGAAATGCCCGCGCTCGACGTCCAGCATCGCCCGACCCGTCGCCTTGGCGGTGTTCAGTGCGCGATCGACGTCCGCCAGCTCGGCGGCGCTCAGCGTCACGATCCACGCGGAGGGATCGCGCGACAGCGTGTCGCCGCGCCACGCCTTCGGGCCGGTGATCGCCTTCATCCACACGGAGCTCATCGAATCCTCCTGCTCATCGAGTCGTTGTCTATTGCTGTCGCGGGTCGAGCGCGTCGCGCAGACCGTCGCCCAGCACGTTCACGGCCATGACGATACAGAAGATGGCGAGCCCTGGATAGAGCGCCATCCACGGCGCCTGCGAGAGGTAGCGCTGCGCGGCGTTGAGCATGCTGCCCCAGGAGGGCGCCGGCGGCTGCTGGCCGAGGCCCAGGAAGGACAGGCTGGCCTCGGCGATGATCGCCGCCGCCACCGTGATGCTCGACTGCACGAGCAGCGGCGGCAGCATGTTGGGCAGGATGTGGCGCCCGGCGACGCGCGGGCGCGAGCAGCCGAGCGCGCGCGCCGCCTCGACGTATTCCTCCGTCTTGATCGCCAGCACGGTGCCGCGCGCCAGGCGTAGAAACGTCGGCAGCGCGGCGATGCCGATGGCGAGCATGGCGTTGATGAGGCTCGGGCCGAGGAACGCCGCCAGCGCAATGGCGACGATGAGGAACGGGATCGAGAGCATGGCGTCGGTGACGCGCATGATAACGCCATCCAGCCAGCCGCCCGCGTAGCCCGACAGCAGCCCGAGCGGAATGCTCAGCGCGACGGCCAGGCTGACCGGGATCACGCCCGCCAGCAGCGACGCGCGCGCGCCCCAGATGAGGCGCGACAGCACGTCGCGCCCGACCTCGTCGGTGCCGAGCCGATGAACGGCCGACGGCGGCTTGCGCATGGCCAGGAGGTTCGGCGCCACGGGATCGAACGGCGCCAGCTGCGGCGCGGCGAGCGCGACCAGCACGAACGCGCCGACCACGGCCGCCGCCGCCACGACCATCGGCCTGCGCGCCAGCTTCTTGACTGTCAGGTAGCGCCGCGCGTGGCTCACGATGAGCCGCGCAGCCGAGGGTCGGCGACGAAATAGAGAATGTCGGCGAGCAGGTTGAGCAGCAAGTAGCACAGCGCCGAGACCAGCACCACCGCCTGCACCACGGCATAGTCCCGGTTGAAGACGCCGTCGACGAGGAGCTTGCCGAAGCCCGGGATCGCGAAGATCTGCTCGGTCAGGACGGCGCCCGACAGGAGCCGGCCGAACTCGATGGCGCCGAGCGTGATGACGGGGATCAGCGCGTTGCGGAGGGCGTGCTTGAGCACGACCAGGCGCTCCGGCACGCTCTTGGCCCGCGCCGTGCGCACATAGTCGGCGCCGAGCGTCTGCAACATGGCGCTGCGCGCGTGGCGCATCATCACGCCGGCGACGCCGGTGCCGAGCACGATCGACGGCAGCAGGATCGTGGTGAGGTTCCGGCGCCAGTCGTCCCACGGCGGCACGTAGCCCGAGGCTGGCAGCCAGCCGAGCTGCACCGCGAATAGCAAGATCAGCATGATGCCGAGCCAGAAGTGCGGCACGGAGAGTCCCGACAGCGCGACGAAGTTGGCGGCGACGTCGAGCGGCCGGCCCTGCCGCGTCGCGGAGAGCACGCCGGCCGGCACGCCGAGCGCCAGCGCGATGAGCATCGAGCAGGTGGCCAGCTCCACGGTCACCGGAAGCTTGGAGACGATGAGGTCGGCCACCGGGATGCGACTGCGCAACGAGTCGCCGAAATCGCCGCGCACGACCTTACCGACCCAGATGGCGTACTGCACGGCGACCGGCCGATCCAGGTGGTACTTCGCGCGGATGGCGGCGACGGCCGCCGTGTCGCCCTCCTCGCCCGCGAGCGCGGTGGCCGCGTCGCCGGGGAGCAGCTTCTGGAGCGAGAAGATCAGCACCGAGACGATGACGAGAGTCGGCACCAGCACGGCCAGGCGCCGCACGATGTAGAGCCAGAGCCTCAGAAGCGGAGCCCCTTCACCCGGATGATGCCGTCGGGATGCGGCGTGAAGCCTTCGACACGCGCGCTGAGCCCGGTGAACACGCGCCGGTGCCAGAGATGCAGCGCGGGCACGTCGCGCAGCAAGAGCTCGGTCGCTTTGTCGTAGAGCTGCTTGCGCTGCGCCGTATCGGCCACCTGGCGCGCCTTGGTCACCAGCGCGTCGAACTCGGCGTTGCAGTAGTGGCTGTCGTTCTGCGCGCCCTTGCACGAGTAGTGAGTGAAGATGTTGCCGTCGGGATCGGGCCGGCCGCTCCAGAACGTGAAGTACGCTTCGAAGTCGCCGCGCTTGCCGGCCTCGAGCATCGTGACGTTCTCCTGGCTCTGCAGCGTCATCGTGATGCCGGCCTCCGCCAGCATCGCCTGGATCACCTGGGCGGCTTCCTGCCGATCGCGCTCGGGCGGCAGGATCAGCGTGAAGCTCGGGTTCGGCTGGCCCGCCTCGCGCAGGAGCTGCTTGGCGCGCGCGACGTCGCGCGGCCTCACCGGAAATTTCTTGTTGTAGTACGCGCTCGACGGGCTTACGAACTGATTGCCCGCGATGTACTCGTCGTTGAAGACCGCCTTGACGAGCGCCGCGCGATCGATCGCGAGGTCGATGGCCTGGCGCACGCGCACGTCGGCGAGCGCCTTCGACTTCGGCCCGTTGGCCACGTTGAGCCGGATCACCTGGAAGCCGAGCTCCGGCACGCCGAAAATCTTGAGACGGCTGTCGGCGCGGATCTGCGCCAGGTCCGTCGGCGAGACGCGCTCGATCATCTGCAGATCCCCGGAGCGCAGACTCGCCAGCCGCGCCGTCGAGTCCGTAATGGGCACGAACTCCACGCGATCGACGTGGACGTTGGCCTTGTCCCAGTAGTCGGCGAAGCGCTGGAGCACGATCTTGCCTTGCGCGACGCGTTCGACGAACCGGAACGGTCCGGCGCACACCGGCCGCGTCCCGAACTTGTCGCCGAGCTCCCGTGCGGCCTTGGGCGAGACCATCATGCCGGCGCGGTCGGTCAGCGCGGCCAGCAGCGGGACGAGCGGCTGGGACAGATTCAGACGAACCGTCAGGTCGTTGACGACGTCGACGCTCTTGATCTCGCCGATCTCCGACTTGCGGAACGACCCCGCGGTGGTGAGGTGGCGATCGATGTTGAAGCGCACCGCCTCGGCGTCGAACGGCTCGCCGTCGTGGAACTTGACTGCCGGCCGCAGCTTTAGCACCACGGATCGGTTGTCCGCAGACCACTCGTAGCTCGTCGCCAGCTGCGGGACGATCTTCAGATCGGGCGTGACGTCGAACAGCTTGTCGCAGAGCGCGGCGAAGACGAGCCGGCCGACGTAGGCGCGGCTGATGGTCGGATCGAGCGCGTCGGGGTCGTCGTTCAGCCCGATGCGCAGCACGGTCTCGGCGCTCGCCGGTGCTGTGGCCAGCAGCACGCTCGCGAGCAGCGCCGTGAGAATGCGGGTCACGATCATGAGTCCTCCAGGCGGGCGCGGGCATCCACGGCGACGGCTCCCCCGCGCGCGCGGCGCACGATGAGCGGATTGACTTCGAGGTCCACGAGGTGCCTGCCGAGATCGGCCGCCAGCCAGGAAACCCGCACGACGGCGTCGACGATCGCGTCGACGTCCAGCGGCGGACGTCCACGCGCCCCGTGGAGAAGCGGCGCCGCGACGAGCGAGTCCACCAGCGCGCGAGCACGCGCCGCGCTCACCGGGGCCGGCGCGAGCGCGATGTCTTTCAAGATCTCCACCGCGATGCCGCCGAGGCCGACGAGCACGACGGGGCCGAACTGCGGATCGAGTCGGGCGCCGACGATCATCTCGGCCTCGCCGGCCACCGTCTCCTGCACCGTGAATCCGTCGAGCGGCCCGAGCCGGCTGGCCATCTCGCGCGCCGCGGCTTCGACGGCGTCGCGCGACGCGAGCCCCAGCCGCACGGCGCCGACGTCGCTCTTGTGCACGATCGCGTGCGACACCGCCTTGAGCACCACCGGATAGCCGAGCTTGGCGGCCGCCTCCGCGGCCGCGTGGGGTATGGCGGCCATGGCTTCGCGCGCGATCGCCACGCCGTAGTCGGCGAGCAGACGCCTGGCCGCGGCCTCGCCGAGCGCTCCGCCGCCGAGCGCCGCCACCGTCCTGGGATCCGGCAGTCCGGCCGGCCGCTGGGGTTGCGCCGGCGGTGTCGCGCGCAGCGTGTCGTGCTCGGCGACGAGCGCGATCACGCGCAGCGCGTCCTCGACGCGGTCGAAATAGAACTGGCCGATGTCGCGGAGCGCCTGTCGCGGCGCGGTCGCGGCGGCGCCGGGCGTCAGCGCGATCATCACCGGCTTGCCCGACGCCTGCGCCGCCTCGCCGATCAGCTTCGTGCGCGCGGCGAAGAACGGCATCGACGTGAGGATGGCGAGCCCGTAGGCGACGTCGGGATCAGCGAAGAGAATCCGTGCCACGTCGCCCGCGATCTCGACCTCCTCGGGCGGCTTTCGCCCACCGAGATCGATCGGATTGGTGGCCTGCGGCGCTAACAATATTTCGCCGAGCTGTGCGCGCGTCGACGGTGAAAGCGCGGCGAGCTTCAGGCCGAGCTCGCTCACGCGATCGGCGGCGATGCCGGCGCCTCCGCCGGACGACGAGAGGATGCCGACGCCGCCGCGGCGCGGCGCCCGATGGCGCACCAGGAAGTGCGCGGCGCGCACCATGTCGTCCGGATCGCGCGGCAGCACCACGCCCTCCTCGCGGCATACCGCCTGGAAGACCTCGAACGAGCCCGCGAGGCTCGCCGTGTGCGAGCGCGCGGAGTCGACGCCCGCCTGCGTGCGGCCCGTCTTGAGCACCAGGAGCGGCTTGCCGGCGGCGCGCGCGGCGCCGGCGCAGCGGCGGAAGCGCGCGCCGTCGAGCCAGCCCTCGACGTACACGCAAATCGCCTCCGTGCCCGGGTCGCCGATCAGGTGCTCGATGAAGTCGCACAGCTCGAGATCCG